>FWPU01001431.1_pt1 | contig 71374 bp, 61 predicted proteins | sample 2228361 | NCBI WGS metagenome assembly FWPU01 (sample SAMEA103939777, study PRJEB20133) | metagenome | reverse complement strand
CAATATACAATCGTTCCAGAGTATATTTTTTTAAGTCTAACTCTTGAAAAATCCATAAGGTGGTGGCGTTTTTCTTTCCTTCTTTCTTTTACAGCTTCCGACAAAAGAAAGAAGATACAACTTTTGGTTACTTTTTTACAAAAAGTGAAAACTTAAGGTAAAAAAATATCTTTTTCACAAAATTCTGACAAATACCCATTGACATATTTATTTGATTTTTATACAATAAATAAATTATAGAAAAAATTTTAAGAGATGAAATAGGGATAAATAGAATTGCGTCAAAGATAAGCCTTACCACCACAAACTCACAGAAGAATAGAAGAGGCTATGGGTAGAAAATAGCGAAGTTTAGACGGTTACTCAAATTTTGTGTTGAAAGAAGTTCAAAATAGATAAAATTTGATTTTTATCATAGGAGGAGGAAGTTGATATGAGATTTAAGATAACTTGCGTAAATTTTATACTTTTCTTTTTAACCTCATTTTTTTATGGAGCAGAAGACAAAATTATTAAACTTCCCGAGGTAAAAATTGAAGATGGACTATCAGTTGGAAAAGCTATCCTGCAAAGGAGATCAGTGAGAAGCTACTCATCCAGAGTTTTGTCCTTAAGGGACATATCTCTACTTCTATGGGCTGCACAGGGAATAACTTCTGAAAGAGGCTTACGGGCGGCTCCTTCTGCCGGGGCACTATATCCTATTGAATTATATCTTGCTGCCTATAATGTTGAAGGTCTTTCAGCAGGCATTTATAAATACCTGGTAGAAACTCATTCACTAAAATTGATAAAAACCGAAAACGTGAAAAATTCTCTTTCTATAGCGGCTCTTGGACAGGAATGTGTCAAAAATGCCTCTGCTGTAATCATAATAGCGGCAGTCTTTGAAAGAACTACCAGAAAATATAGAGAAAGAGGAAAAAATTATGTTTATTTTGAAGCTGGATGTGTGGCAGAAAATATACATCTTATGGCAGAAAGTCTAAAAATTGGCACCGTGGTTGTTGGAGCATTTTACGACGAGAATGTAGAATCAGTCGTATCTATGGAAAAAAGTGAAGTTCCAATTGCATTAATGCCGATAGGATATAAATAGAACATTGAGATTTGTATTGGCAGAAAATTTTTTTAAAAAAGTATTGCTTTTTTCCTTATTTTAATTTATAATCTTTGTAAGGTGGTGTTATGAGTTTGAAAATTGTTAACTCTTTTTATTTCTTCTGGTGGTGGTTTTTCTTTCAGTTGTCTAACACAGGTATTATCCTTGTGAAGAAGAAATAAAAAGGGTTAAAAATATAAAAAGCCCACGGGTAATACCTGTGGGCTTTTTTTGTTTATGGAGGTTTTATGTTTGAAAAGAGAGATATTTATCCTGTAAGCTTTGAAATACCGGCGGATATTGAAACACCTGTTTCAACCTATCTTGCCCTGGATCAGGAAGGCAGGAAATCCTTTTTGCTTGAGAGTGTTGAAAAAGGTGAAAGTATTGGAAGGTACTCGTTTATAGGAATTGAGCCTGAAATTGAATTTATTGCAAAAAAGAATGATGTTACTGTTAGATTTAAGGATAAGGTTCAAACTTTTATTTCACCCAATCCCTTAAAAGAATTAAAAGAATTGATTAATTCAATGAATGTAGTGGAGGAGGATGATGATTTTATTCCCCTTACAGCTGGACTTGTGGGGTACTTTAGCTATGATAGTATTAGATACTTTGAGAAAATCCCTGACTTAAAACCCGATAGACTCAACCTTCCGGATATTTATTTAATGTTACCAAAAATACTTATTGTTTTTGACCATATTAAGCAGAGAGTAATAATAAACAGCCATTATTTCAAAACTGAGGAAAAAAATGAGGTTTTTGACATAATACGAAGCTATGAGAGAAAAATAAATTGTATAAGATATATTGCACATATAAATGAAAGTAATAAACCAACCCTCACATTGACATCAAATTTTAAAAAGGAAAACTTTCTTAAAGCTGTAGAAAAAGTAAAAAGCTATATAATTGCAGGGGACATCTTTCAGGGCGTTATATCACAAAGGTTTTCAACAGTTACAGAAAAACCCCCTTTTGATATTTATAGAAAACTTAGAATGATAAATCCTTCACCTTATATGTTTTATATAGACTATGCTGATTTTAAACTCATTGGTTCTTCACCTGAAGTTATGGTCAAAAAGGTAAAAAATGGAGATCATTCAGAAATACTTGTTAGACCAATAGCAGGAACAAGGCCAAGAGGGAAAAATTCAAAAGAAGATATTGAAATCGAAAAAGACTTACTTGATGACATAAAAGAGCGTGCTGAACATACCATGCTACTGGATCTGGCAAGAAATGATGTTGGCAGGGTTTCAAAATATAATACTGTAAGGGTTGAAAAACCATTCCATATAGAAAGATATTCTCATGTGATGCATATTGTATCAGATGTATATGGCATTCCAAAAGATGATGTTGACGCAATAGATACTATTGGAGCTACATTTCCAGCTGGCACGGTAACTGGGGCACCAAAAATCAGGGCAATGGAAATAATAGAAGAGATAGAACCGGAAAAACGTGGTATTTATGCTGGACTTGTGGGATACATAGACTTTAGAGGAAATTTTGATACCTGTATTACAATAAGAACAATGATATATAAAAACAAGATGGTTTATTTACAGGCTGGGGCTGGAATTGTGTATGACTCTCAACCCGAAAGAGAATATCAGGAATGTATAAATAAAGCAAAAGCCTTAATGAAGGCAATTGTTTAAAAAGGAGGTTTTGTATGATTTTAGTTATCGATAATTATGATTCTTTCATTTATAACATTGTTCAGTATGTTGGAGAATTTTATAATGACATTAAAGTATTTAGAAATGATGAAATTACTTTAGAAGAGGCTAAAAAACTTTCTCCCGACGGAATAATTATTTCCCCTGGTCCTGGAAGACCCGAAGATTCGAGGGTATCCTTGGATCTGATAAGAAGCTTAAAGGATATACCAATTCTTGGGGTTTGTCTTGGACATCAGGCTATCGGTTATGTATATGGAGCAGAGATAATTCAGGCAAAGAATATAATGCATGGAAAGTCCTCTGTTGTTACACATAATGGCTGTGAGATTTTTCAGGGTTTGCCTGAAAAAATTAATGCAATACGCTATCATTCACTTGCAGTAAAAAGAGAAAATCTACCAGAATGTCTTGAAATTATTGCTGAAAGTGATGATGGTGAAATTATGGGATTAAAATTAAAGGAATATCCCACCTATGGTATCCAGTTTCATCCAGAATCAATACTTACCGAGCATGGGAAAAAGATAATTGAAAATTTTGTAAAATTTGTTAAAGAGAAAGAAGAGAAGAAAAGAAAAGATAAGGCTTCTACAAAATTTAAAGATGTTATCACAACACTAACTGAAAAGAAAGATTTAAAATCTGATGAAGCATATGAAATGATGAATTATATTATGGCCGGAGATTTAACACCGTCTCAAATTGCAGCATATTTAATAAGTTTAAGAATGAAGGGGGAAACCTCTGATGAAATCGCTGGAAGCGCAAAGGCAATGTTTGAGGTGTGTTCAAGAGTTGACACAGATCTATATCCACTTATTGATACCTGTGGAAGTGGTGGAGATAAATCAGAAACTTTCAATATCTCTACAGCCGTCTCTTTTGTTCTGGGGGGAAGTGGTTGCTATGTTGCAAAACACGGCAATAGATGCATAACCTCGAAAAGCGGAGCAGCAGATGTTCTCGAAAAACTCGGTGTAAATATTTCTATTCCACCTGATAAGGCAAAGAAGTGTTTAAAAGAGGCTGGTGTTGCATTCCTTTTTGCTCCACTTTATCATCCTGCAATGAAACAGGTAATGCCAATAAGGAGAGAAATAGGTGTAAGAACCATCTTTAATATTTTGGGACCGATTGTTAATCCAGCAGGCGTGAAACACCACGTTATGGGGGTGTTTTCTAAAGATTTATTGGATCTTGTTGGGGAGGTATTTTTAAAGCTCGGACATAAACATTCACTTGTGATACACGGGGAAATTGGACTTGATGAAGCAAGCATAGAGGGAAAAACCCTTGTGAGAGAAATAAAAGATGGAAAAATAAAAAGCTGGGAATTAGATCCGGCAGAATTTGGTCTTGATGGTAAAATTGAAAATGTAAAGGTTAAATCTCCTGATGAAAGTGCAAATCTTATTCTCAATATCTTAAAAGGAGAAGAGAAAGGGTATCCAAGAAAGATTGTTATATTAAATAGCGGCCTTGGAATTTACATTACAAGAGAGATAGAACTTGATAAGGCTTTTAAATTAGCCGCGGAAGCAATAGATAGCGGGAAAGCACTGACTTCCCTTGAAAAATTAAAAGAAATTTCAAATACTTAGGAGGCAAAATGAGTGTAATTGACGAAATACTTGAAGAAAAGAAAAGAGAGGTGAGTGAGATTAAAAACTTACATGGTGAAACACTTTTTTCTTTCAGAAAAAATAAAAACCTCTTCTATGAATCTTTAAAAAATGAGGAATACTTATCCGTAATTGCAGAAATAAAGCCCAGATCTCCTTCTCATGGAGTTATGGCAGAGAAGGATGAAGATATGATTGAACTGGCTAAACTTTATAAAAATACGGGGGTGAATGCCATATCTGTACTGACGGATAATAAATTTTTTGGTGGTGGATATGACCTGCTTCGAGAAATTTCAGAAAAAGTGGATATAGCTTTGCTTGCCAAGGATTTTATAATTGACACTGTTCAGATAGATATGGCTATCCTTAATGGTGCCTCTGCAATACTACTTATTTCTGATATACTAAACGATATGGAGTTATTAAGGCTTTATGAGTATGCTATTTCAAGAAAGATAGATGTGCTTCTTGAGGCTCATGAGCCTGAAAATATAAAAAGGTCTCTTGCATTGAATCCAACTATCATAGGGATAAACAACAGAAATCTTTTTACTTTAATCGAGGACCTAAATCATTCGCTAAGAGTAAGAGAATTATTGCCTGATGATGTTTTGAAAATTTCCCTTTCAGCTGTAAAATCAAGAAAAGATGCAGAGAAAATAGCTGAGGCTGGATATGATGTGATATTGATTGGCAGTGTAATAATGAAGGCATTCAATAAATCTGCCGCTTTAAATAGCTTCATGAAGGTGGAAAAGAATGTAAAGGTTCTTCAGTCATAATTTTATTAATGAGTTAATTCCCCGACTTTGACAACTTAAATAGCAAACTTGAATTTTTATAAAGAAACAAAAAATACTATAGAAAAAGCTATAAAAGAAACTGCAGATACAAAAGAAAAGAAAAAAATCTTTATTTTTCTAAATTTTAGTAAATTTTTTAGTGAAATTGTAAAAAACAGAGAGAATGGCAATATTGTAGGCAAAATATATCTAAAATCATTGCTACAGGAGTAAGGTACACTTATTCTTAATAAAAGAATCGAAAATAATAGCAGAATAAGATTAAGAATAACAGGCCTTAATTCTCTTTTTTCTATTTTATTTAGTTTTGTTGCTCCTATTACTGTTACAACAAAAATTATTAAAAATAAAAGGGAAATTATCACTGCCAGATTCCTGTGAAAAATAGAATTATAATTAAATTCACCAAATAGAGAGGTTTTCATTAAATAATTCCAGAAATACTGTCTTCCACCCTTATCTTTCCAGGGACTGACAAAAACTTCCGTTAAAAAAATCTTTAAATCAAACCATATATAATTTGTGACTTCATTGTTTATTTTTAATCTTGAATCAAGATTCCCTGTATTTCCCACGACGATATTACTTAGTTTTACCCTATCTTTTGAAAAAAAATTGTAAAAAACCCTTCTGTAAGCAAAAGGGAAACACAAAAAGAAACTTAACCCAAGAACCAAAATTTTTTTGAAAAGCTGCCCTCTATTAATCTTTCTCTCCAGCCATAGAGAAATTAACAAAATTCCTGCAAGAACAAAAAGAACTATTGCATTTGTCTTTGTCAACATTCCTAAAATTGCAAAAACTATCGATAGAATAAATTGAAAATTTTTTCTTTCCCTATAAAATTTGAGAGTGTAATAAAAAGAGGCGGCATAAAATAGATATAGCAAAGCATCGTTCCCAATTCTTGCTGAGTGAATAAAATGAGATGGCCAGAAAATAAATAATGCACACCCCAGATAAAATAAAATATTTCTGTAACCATATTTCTTAAAGAAGACCGATAAAAAATTTGAAGGTAAATGTATCCTTGGAAAAAATAGAGAATAAAATATTTCCTTAAAAGTTAAAATCGAAAAAATAAGGTAAAATACCCATAGGAAAAGAGAAAAATATTGAAGCATCTCCCTTTTATAATTTTTTGAAAAGATTGTATTTTCTGGCACCACTTTCCATAATGTTGCTCCAAGAATATAATATAATGGGGGATGATAAAAAGTCCATCCTGCAGTAGGATGAGGGATTTTAAGATTTTTGGAAATATATTCTATATATTCAATGTGAGCAACAGCATCATACCCCCTCTGGTCATATTTTGTAAAAGAAGCATAAATTATTCCTAAAAATATGGCTAAAGACAAGAAAATTTTAGTTAAAAATGGCAGATCAAAACTAAAAATTATAAAAATACAACCTAAAAGAAACAAAGTTTTTAAAATGAAAAACAATAAAAATAAAGAAACATTCTTAAGAGTGTTTTGAACTTTTATTTTCCCATCGCCCCCAAAATTTGTAACCTTTATTTCAAAAAAGTTTTCCCCCTCATTAAGAAAATCTCCAATGGGATAATTAAAACCTTTCACATAATCTTTTAAAGCATTTTCAGGTATGTTCGAAATCGGCAAACTTACCCCATTAATTTTCATTTCCAGTACCTTATCGTCAGGAATGATTTTTATCCATTTAAGAAAATAATTTTGCTTTAAATTAAATCTGAACAAAATTGTTTCATTTTTATTTATTTTAAAGTCATCAAAACTTTTCAGAGGAACTACTTCCCCGCTTTCCCTTAGTACATCAATGTCAGTAATTTTCCAAGAAAAATTATCCAGAAAGAATAAGGAAATTAGGTAGATTAATGCAATGGGTAAAAAAGAAAATAATATCAATCTTTTACTTCTCTTCATGATATTCTTCCTCTATATTTATATTCCATATATTTTCTTTAGACTTTATACCGTTTAACAAATTGTCCACACTTACCATCGCTGTAAGCATTGAATGATCCATATTGTTATATTTATGCAATCCATTTCTTCCAATCAGATAAAGATTTTCAATCTCAGAAAAATAATCTTTTATTACATTGATTTCATCCTTATAACTTCCAAAATAAGCTGGATAGGTTTTTTTTAGTCTTATTACACAGCCATCCTCAAAATCCTCTAAATTGATTATACCAATCTTTTCAAGCTCATTTGTAGCAAGTTTCAAAATTTGAGCATCACTTAAGCTCCAGAATTCATCTCCTTCATTACAAAAATATTCAACACCTATCCAGATTTTATTCAAATCATTTACCATATATGGACTCCAGTTATTAAATATCTGAAGCCTTCCGGCTTTCACACTACCCTCCTGAATGTAGATCCAGTTGTCCGGAACAATATTGTTAAGGGTAGGGATCTTAGTTTCATTCTTTATTCTAAGTTTTCTTAAAAGAATCCCCGCGGTTATAAAATCCCTGTATCTTAAGTTGTTTGCAACATTTAAAACCTTTTTATCAATTTCAGGAAAAATAATCTGTGCAAGATCTTTAATAGGCATGCTTGAAAAAACAAAATTTCCCCTATAGGTTTTTAACTCTCTGGTAAGCTGGTCTTCTACTATTAAACTAAAAGAATTTTTGTCTTCCACCTTTAAACTTGTTACCTTACTCTTTAAAAAAATTTCACCTCCAAGTTTTTTTACTTCTTCTGCCACTTTTTCCCAGAAGTGTCCCGGACCAAACTTGGGGTAAAAAAACCTTTCTATGAGAGTTGTTTCAACATTTTTTTGAGAAATATCTTTTGTTGAATGGAATAAAGAAAGAAGTGCATTTAGTATTGCTTTAGAGAGAGAAAGACCTTTTATTCTCTGAGCCCCCCAGTCTCTATTTATATCCTTACATTCAACTCCCCAGACTTTTTCAGTATAATCCTTAAAAAAAGTTCTGTATAGTTCTTTTCCGAATCTATTTATAAAAAAATCTTCAAGATTTTTTTCATTTTTAATCGGGAAAAATTTTGATTTTAGATAACTTAAACTAACTTTTAAAATCTTATGCAATCCAAGTTTTTTTATTGTATTAAAATTCAACCTCACTGGATAATCAAAAAATCTGGCATTGTAGTAAATCCTTGAAACCCTATTTCTTATCAACATAACATTATCTTGTTTTTCTGGATCCACATCAAAAGAATTATTATTTTCAAGAAAAACTTTCCTGTTAAGGATAATGTCATCTATAGCAGGTTTTGTCTGAATGGGCATCAATCTTTTCCACCACTCCATTACTCTATCTGATTTTGTAAAAAACCTGTGTCCACCCATATCTATACGGTTGCCTTTGTAATTTACAGTTTTAGAAATTCCACCAACAAGGGCACTTTCTTCAAAAATCAGAGGTTTTATTTTGCTTCTTGTTAAAAGCTCATAAGCAGCTGTAAGTCCGGCTGGCCCTGCTCCAACGATTAATGCTATACCTTCATCTCTCATTTTAGTTTTCCAATTTATTCAGACTAAAACAAAAGTATCTTCCTTGCTGTAAAATTCCAGATGAAAACAAAAAAGGTTGAAATTAATTTTGAAAGAATTAAAGCCAATCTTCTTTCTACAAAAATAAATCTTAAAAATATGATCTCCGTGAAAAACCAGAGAAAAAACAAGTTTAATAATAATCCAGTTACTCCAACTATTGAAAAAAACAAAAACTCATTAATTCTATTTTTAAGTTTTCTTCGGCTAAAAACCCACTTTATACTTAAAAAATAATTTGTAGTCAAACCACATAAGAAAGCAATGGTTCCTGAAATTATATAGAAACGCTTAAAAAAACTTCCCTGAATAAGGAAGTAAAAAACAAAAAAATCAACAAGAAAGGCAATACCACCAACAAATACATATCTTATAAACTGAGTATAAACTTTATCAGTTTTCTCAATAAAAACAGAATTAAAAAAATTTCTCATGTGGGTTATTTTAATTATCGGTGGGGAAAAAGTCAAAAACTTACTTTCTTAAAGCCTCTGCTGGTTGTAATTTCTTCGCATATCCAGCAGGATACATTGTAGATATTGCTGGTATAATTATTCCAAAAATGACAGTTAAAAAGAAAACATAAATATTTGCTTCTGGCCTTATTATATACTCCATAGGCATTGTTATTTCTTTCATCACAAATTCAAAATTTACTCCTATCCTGCCTGTTATAACATTTATAACATAACCTAAAAAGCCCCCAATAACAGAACCAAAAAATCCAATGATCCCTCCCTCAAGCACAAGACAAAAAAACATTTCACCATTTGTCAGTCCTAAAGCCTTAAGTGTACCAATTTCTTTCATTCTTTCAAAAACTGCCATCATCATTGTGTTGACAACAACAAATGAAGCAAGAAAAACAATTATTGCATATATAAAATAATAAGCCCATCTTCCTGTCTCAACAAGATCATAATATGCCCCCATAAGATCTTTTGTTGTCTTAACTTCAACACCCTCTGGCAAAATATTCTTTATCTTTTCGGAAAGGACTTTTACATCCCTTTTATTCTTTGCATAAATCAGTATTTCAGTTGAAGCATCGCCGATTTTAAGTAGCTTTTTTGCTATACTTATATCAATAAGAAAAAAGTTATCATCAATCATCGACACATTATATTTAAAAATGCCTTTTATTCTTAGTTTTAATGCATTAAGCCCTCCTTCGCTTGTTTTAGTAGCGATAAGTAACTCTTCACCCACATTAACCTTAAGTTTTTTTGCCAGATTTTCACCAAGATATATTCCATCTTCTTCAAGTTTTCCAGAAATTAATTTTTCAGCTGGTTTTAGAATGCTATTTTTAAAATCTATACCAAGCCCGACAGAAAACTTTGAACTATCTTTATGCCCAAGTATTAACCCAAATTTTATTCTTTCTTCTACAAGAGCCACTTCAGGTATTTTTCTGACTTCAGAAATAATATCCGAAGAGTTAAAAATAAGTTCATCTACCGGCATAAACTTTTCTCTTTTGTAAAATTCAGTTGTTGTTATCCTTAAATCCCCTGTCTGATATTTTTTATAGTTATCAAGCAACATGTTTAACATGCCGTCTATCCACCCCATTGCGACTGCAACAATCATACTTGCCGTAAGAATAGCAATTGCTGTGAGAATTGTCCTTTTTCTATTCCTGAAAACATTTCTTAAAGCAAATTTAAAAATCATTTTAACCTCCTATTATACAGTTCTCAATGCTTCTGCAGGTTGCATTAATAGAGTCTTTTTTGCTGGATAATAGCTTGCAAGTGTGCTTGAAATTATACTTATCAGAAAGCCATAAAAAAACGAAGGAATATCCCATGTTGCTTTAATTACTCCAGCAAGCCTTAAAGATGCCATTACACCTTCATTCTGTTTACCAACAATAGAAGTCAAATCATATCCCACCTCAACAAAATACCAGTTGATTAAAGCCCCAAGTATAAGCCCAAAAAGTCCTCCCAGTAAGCCAATTATAAAACCTTCAATAACAAATATTCCTTCCACCTCACCATCAGTCATTCCCATTGCCTTTAGAGTTCCAATCTCCCTTGTCTTCTCATAAACAGACATAAGCATTGTATTAATAATTCCTACAATGGCAATAATAAGAATAAAAATTACAAATATATAGGTGGTTACTTCATCCTGTTTTGCTGCAGCTTCTATCCCCTGAGTTAATTCTCTCCAGCTCAAAATATTATAATCTCTTAGCTCATTTTTTAAATCAGGAATATACTTTTTATCCTTTTTGTAATCTTTTGTAATTATTGATATTTCACTTACTCCATTCATTGAAAGATACTCTTTTGCCTCTTCAAGTGTAATAAAAACAGTAGAACCATTTACCATAGGATCGGGGGTAAATAAAATTCCTCCTATACTAACCTCGACAGAATCTATAAAACCATCTTTGTTTCTGAATGTTAAAAAGAGAGTATCTCCTATATCCACCCCAAAATCATCAGCAAGTTATTTACCAATGAGTGCAGAATACTTTCCAAACTCTCCAGTCACAATATAATTTGTAAGATTAAAGACCTTTGGATCATTTTCGGGATCAATCCCTGTAACAATTCCAGGAAAAGAATCTCTACCATTGTCAATTTCAGCCATAAATTGTATTCTTTCAGTGTAAGCAATAACAAAATCTTTTTTATTTAACACTTCCTTTATTTTTGAACTATCAGAAATGAAATTATTCAGGTTATAAGGATCCTCTTTGTCATAACTTGTGCTTCTTATTTTTACATGCCCTGTATCAAACTTTATAAAATTATTTATTGACTGAAATTTATAACCATTTACAATACCAACCATCACAATGTATAAAGCTATACCTACAGAAATTATAAGAAAAGTAAGAAATGTTCTCCTTTTTGCCCGAAGTAAATTTCTCAAAGCAAGAGAGATTAAATATTTCATTAAAACCTCCTCCTATGAATTTTTTAAATCTTCAACAATTCTTCCATCATGTAGTTTTACAAGTCTTCTTGCATATTTCATAACCATCTGGTCATGGGTTGAAAAGATGAAAGTAACCCCATCCTTTTCATTCATTTCTCTCATCAGATTCACTATTGCTTCCCCGTTTGCAGAATCAAGGTTTGCTGTTGGCTCATCAGCTAAAATCACCTTTGGATTTTTTACAAGAGCTCTGGCTATTGACACCCTTTGTTGTTGACCTCCAGAAACTTCAAGAGGATAACGCTTTTCAAAACCTTTAAGCCCAACCTTTTCTAAAACATTATATACCATATCTTTCATCTGAAATTCATTATATTTTTTAAGAAGTCTTAATGGTAACTCAACGTTTTCATAAATTGAAAGTACCGGAATAAGATTATAAGTTTGAAAGATAAATCCATAATATTCCCTACGTAGATAAGCAAGATCCTTTGGACTCTTTTTTGTCACTGACATCCCCTCAAGGAAAATCTCCCCATTTGTTGGATTATCTATACAACCAATGATATTAAGCAGTGTAGTTTTTCCAGATCCTGATGGACCACACAAAGCTGTAAACTCACCCTTCTCAACTGAAAGATTAATATCATGAAGTGCCTGAAAATCAACTTTTCCAGTATGATATATCTTTTCAATATTCTGTAAGTTTAAAAGCATTTTATACCTCCCTTATAATTTTGCTTCTACTCTTAAATCTACGCCCCAATTTCCAAGTTTATCAACAGAAAATTCAACCTCTTTCTCTCCCACTGGAATAAAGCCCAAAATAGTAAAATCAAGTCCATCAGAAAGTGTATATCTGATAGAAGGAATGAAAAGAACACTATAATCAATAAGATTATAAAATGTATCAAGAGAAAGAGATAAAAATTCATCAGGAGAATAAATTATATTTCCATAAAGATAAAATTTTGCCTTAAAATATTTATCAACCACATCATTTTTATCATAGTCATTTGTTATGGTAGCTCCCTTTTCGGCATAATAGAAAACAAGAGAAGCAAAAAGTTTATTATCAAAAAAGCTATAATCTACGCCTAGATTTGCCTCATTCCAGTTGTTTGTAAAACTATCATCAAAATGATAGGCATAACCTGTAGTTACTCCGACCTCAATATCTCCCTTAAAGTAAAACCCGATCCTGTTTGTATCCTTAAAAAGCCTGTTTGCAGCAATTCCAGCATCAAAATTTCCAAAATGTGTAAATATACTACCACCATAGACTGGTTCATTATTTTCGCCTTTCATTGATAAATAAAGCTTAAATCCAGTAAGCTCCCAGAATTTAGATTGATAGTCAAGTGCAAATATCCCACTTTTATCAGCTTTTAAATCTGAAAATGAAAGGCTTTTATCAAGCTCAAATGGATTAAAAATTCCGGGATTACCAAAGTTAATATATGTTTTACCCAGGGAAAAAATTCCAGCTGGTGAATCATACCTTATAAAAGCTCGCTTTAATTCGATTAGAAAAGGTATATCAATGTTTGTAACAATCACAGAAGGAAAACCTATGTTTGTAAGATAGGAAGGAAGCTCTATATTTAAAGGATACTTTGCTGCCTCACCATAAAGTAAATAAATCCTTGTATCAGCATAAAAACGCCATTCTTCGGCTTTCCTTGAAAAAATAAGCTTATTCTCAACTACATCACTGAAAACAAAGTTATTGCTTTTATATGTCCACAAAGCATCGTTTCTGAAAGTTCCATTTAAAGTTATCTCCCCAAAAGCAAATGAGAAAACACAAAAGAGAGAAAGAAATATGAGTTTTATTTTCATATTTACTTCCTTAAATTTTGAATTGAAAATAAACTTCTATCAATATTTTTATCAAATGTAAGTTCTGTAAATTCTACTGTAGTTAAAGAATCAACATTTTTCATATCCTTTATTTTTATCAATGTCGGATACCATCTATCACCAAAATTTTTGAAATTAGATTGTGTCATCTTTTTTAATAACCGTCCACTTTTTGCAAACAAATCAAGCTCAATAGCCACAAATCTCTCTTTATCCACTAAAATGAGTTCTCTATAGTAAGTAATATCCTTTTTATCTTGCTTTGCTACAAGTTCTATTACATAACAATCAATACCATTTAGATTTGTAGAACCAAGTAGTTTTGCATCATATCTACTTCTATAATCTTCATCACTTAACATATCTTCATAAGAAACATCACTACCCATCATACCCTGACGTAACATGTGACCTGAAATCTTCATTACATCATCAGCATCAGGAAAATAAATCCAGAGTTCTTTATCGATTCTTAAATATTTTACTCCTTTATCCTCCGGGTTCGTAAACTCAACAAAAAATTTGTTTTTCTCTTTTACTCCCCAGATTTTCATATTTTTAGTAAGCTTTTTCCCACCTTTTTGAATAACCATAGTGGCAACTGCCTCCTGAGAATTAAAAACCTCATTCTTATCAAGTCGCAAAAGAATCTCATCTGCCGAAATAGCAAAAACTCCAGTATAAATAAATAAAAAAAGCAAAATATATTTCATATCTACCTCCTATAGATTTATTATACTACAAACTGACCGTTCAGTCAAGAGAAAATGAAAAAAAATTTTAAAAAATTTTATGCTCTTTTTAAAATCAGAAAAATGACAAACTAATCTCACTTTATATTTTAACATTTCTCGTTTAATTAAAGAAAAGAAAATTAACCACTCTATCTTGCTATAAATGGATGGATAAAACATTTTCTTGAGCTTGAGCGTATTCCACTAAGAAAATCCACTCTAAATGTTAAAAAAATTATGAGGAGGGGGAAAACATCCCCCCTCCGATTAGCTTCTAAGAATTAAGTATCTTCTTTGCACTCTCATCAAGCACATCAGTAATAAATGGAATTTTTGTTTCTCTTTCTGTTTCTCTATTAGCTGAAGCTATGTCATTTCTTGAGATTTCTTTTAAGTTAAACTTCCTTGCTCCAGCCATAAGCTGTTGTAAACCTGCTGCAAGTTTATCACAGAGTGTCCACATGGCTATTGCACCGAGTGGGATATTCTTCATCTCATTTGCACCAACCTTCTTCTGTACATCATAATAACCTGCAAATATCTCTTCTGGTTTTGAGCCAAGTTCACTAACAGCTAGAGGAAGTTTATCCCAATTTCCATTGATTTTTTCTCTAATGGATGGATTTAAAGCTCCCTGTATATTTGTACCTACAAAACCAGGTATCATTACAGCTCTACCCATACATATAATCTTTGTGAATGGTGCCCCTAAAGCAAGTGCCTTAAAGATGTGATCTTCTCTTGCAAGCCCACCAGCAAATGCTAAATCTACAACCTTCTTACCCTTAGCTGCAAGGATTGAAGCATATTCATATGCCTTAGAGTGTAAAAGAATAGAAGGAACTCCCCATGTTTCCATCATATTCCATGGACTCATACCAGTTCCACCACCAGAGCCATCAATTGTGAGTAGATCTAACTTCGCTTCTGTAGCGAGTTTAATAGCAAGTGCTAAAGCTTCCATTCCATAGGAACCTGTTTTAAGTGATATTCTCTTATATCCTATTTTTCTTAAATGTCTTACAGCTTTCATAAAAGCTTCTTCAACCTTTTCTGGAGTTGAAAGATCAGTGTATCCTAGCCTACTATGTCTTGCAAAGGATTTAATAGCTCCAGATTTAAATGCCTCCTGAACTTCTGGTTTCGTTGGATCTGGATCTACCACGTAACCCCTCTTTTTCAAGAAAAGAGCATAATCAAGATCATTTACCTGAATCTCTCCGCCAATATCTTTTGCTCCCTGTCCCCATTTAAGTTCAATTATTACCTTATCACCATATTTTTCAATAACATATTCGGCAACACCATTTCTTGTATCTTCAACATTCATCTGAACAATTATAGCACCATAACCGTCATAATACCTTAAAAAGGTCTCAATTCTTCTGTCAAGTTCTGGTGCCTTTTTAATTTTACCATTTTCAATCTCTGCCTGTTTATCAATACCTACCACATTTTCTCCAACAACTATAGGTATACCTACCAGTGCAGCTCCAACAGCAAATGATTCCCAGTATTTTGCCGCGATAAATGTTGAACCTAATGCTCCTGTCATTATAGGTATTCTTGCTTTTGTCTTTACAGAAGTACCAAATTCTGTTTCAACACTAACATTTGGAAAGATACAATCATCGGGCGAATTCGATAAACCTTTTGGAAGTCCATAAGCTCCATAGTTATAACCCTGAATTCTCAATGAGTTATAAGAGACACCAATATGTGTGGTGTTTGCACTACCAGCAGTTACAAATCCAAAATCTCTTGGATAAAGTAACTTTCTTCCTTTTAGACTTGCCATGAAAGTTTCACACTTTCCCTGACAATCAGCTCTACAAAGGGTACAAAGTCCAGATTCTGCTGGATTACCTCTGTTAACAGTACCTAATACATCATTTGTTTTTGACCATTGGATCATAATTTTCCTCCATTAAATTTTATTTTTTAATAAAAACGTAAAATTATAACAGGTGTATATCTTTATTTCAACTCTTTATTTATTTTAGTTAAAAATTTACTCTCTTTTCTAGAATAAATGAAAGTTTTTTGCGAAGAACTCCAGCATAAGCTTTATTTTTAAATAAAATTTGCCTAAAGAGACTCAATTATTTATAATTTTAGATTAAAAAATTTTATGTAATAACTTAAGGAAGGCACCAATGTTTAAGATTTTAGAAAAATATTATCTGGCTCCAAAGATAAACTATGCCCTTATAGAGGCACCTCTTGTTGCTAAAAAAGCAGAAGCGGGTCAATTTGTAATAGTGAGGGGTACAGAAAAGGGCGAAAGAATACCTTTAACGATTGCAGATTACGATAGAGAAAAAGGTACAATAACCATAGTCTTTCAGGAATTGGGGAAATCAACCCATCAACTGGGAATGTTAAAGGTTGGGGATTATATTCTGGACTTTCTGGGTCCTCAGGGAAATCCTACGGAGGTTAAAAATTTTGGCAATGTTGTTGTTATAGGAGGAGGAATAGGTATAGCACCAGTTTACCCCCTTGCAAGAAGGCTAAAAGAATGTGGAAATTATGTCACTTCAATAATTGGCTACAGAGCAAAAGAATATGTTTTCTGGGAAGATAAGATGAGAAATGTCTCTGATGAGCTAATTATTTCTACAAACGATGGGACTTATGGGAAAAAGGGGCTTGTAACAGATATGCTAAAGGAACTTATAGAAAGTGGAGCAAAAATTGACCGTATTTTTGCGATTGGACCTGCTATAATGATGAAAGCAGTTGTAAACTTAACAAAAGAATACAACATAAAAACAATTGTGAGTCTTAATTCTTTAATGGTGTGTGGAATGGGAATGTGTGGTGCATGCAGGGTCACTGTTGGAGGAAAGACCAAATTTACCTGTATGGATGGTCCGGACTTTGATGGGCATCAGGTGGATTTTGATGAATTAATGCAAAGATTATCAACCTACAAAAGTGCAGAAGAAAAATGTCTCGAAGGTTTCTTAAAGGAGTGTAAAAATGTCGGTAAATAAAAAAGCTGTTCCTATGAGAGAACAACCCCCGGAAGTAAGAAAGAAAAATTTTAATGAAGTACCACTTGGATACTCAGAAGAAGAAGCTATCGAGGAAGCAAATAGATGTCTTCAATGTAAGAATAAACCATGTGTTAATGGTTGTCCGGTAAACATTGATATACCTGAGTTTATTAAAGCAATAAGAGAAAAAGATTTTCAAAAGGCGATAGATATAATTCATGAAACAGACTCACTTCCCTGTATGACCGGAAGGGTTTGCCCTCAGGAAGAACAATGTCAGGCTTTCTGTGTAGTGGGAAAGATTGGTGAGCCAGTTTCAATAGGAAGACTTGAACGTTTTGTTGCTGACTGGGAAATGGAAAGAAAGTTAAAGGGGTTGATACTCAAAACCACAATAAACCCTGTTGTGAAAAATGGTATAAAAGTAGCAATTGTCGGTTCAGGTCCTGCAGGTTTAACCTGTGCTGCTGAGATGGCGAAAAAAGGATATGAAGTGACAGTGTTTGAGGGATTTCATGAGTTGGGTGGAGTTTTAGTTTATGGTATTCCGGAGTTTAGATTGCCAAAGGCAATAGTTAAGGCTGAGATTGATACGCTTAAAGAAATGGGTGTAAAGTTTGTCACAAATGCTTTGATTGGAAGGGTTCTTACAATAGAAGATTTGTTCAGTCTTGGTTTTAAAGCAATATTTATTGGAACTGGAGCCGGGCTACCAAAGTTTATGAATATTCCTGGTGAAAACCTTAATGGAATTTACTCTGCCAATGAATTTCTAACCCGTGTAAACCTTATGAAGGCATACCTTGAGGGGGAATATGATACCCCTGTGTTGAGAGGAAAACGCGTTGCTGTAGTGGGTGGTGGGAACGTAGCTATGGATGCTGCAAGGACAGCTTTAAGGCTTGGGGCAGAACATGTCTATCTGATATACCGAAGGACAGAAAAAGAAATGCCCGCAAGAATTGAGGAGGTTCATCATGCGAAGGAAGAAGGGGTTGAATTTTATACTTTGACAAATCCAGTAAAATACATTGGGAACGAGAATGGTTTTGTCAAACAGGTGGAATGTCAGAAGATGGAATTGGGTGAACCGGATGAATCCGGTAGAAGAAGTCCAGTGCCAGTAACAGGCTCTGAATTTACTTTAGATATAGATGAGGCAATTGTGGCAATAGGTACAACACCCAATCCTATAATTGCAAGAACAACCCCTGGGTTGAAATTTAAAAAGGGTGGCGAGATTGAAGCAGACGAATGGGGTAGAACTTCAATATCCGGTGTCTTTGCTGGTGGAGATATTGTAACAGGAGCTGCTACCGTTGTTACAGCAATGGGAGCGGGGAGAAAAGCTGCAGTTGCAATGGATGAGTATTTGAAAAGTTTAGTTCCATAAAAACTTGAAAAATTTTCAAACTCTACTGTCGGGATAAATTGATCAGAATATTTTTTAATTTTTCAGAAATGATATTAAAATTTCCAAATACCAGATTTGAATGTTTTGTGTTTATCTCAAGCACATACTTAATATTGCAGTTTGAAGAAAAAATTGTCTTTGTTGATAATGTTTCTGGTTTATAAATTTCCAGTGGTTTAAAATTTTCATCCATAAAAACCATATAAATATCAAGATATGTATTTTTCATCCAGTATGCAGCCTGAGCAGGTTTTTCATGCACAAATAACATTCCATCAATTTTTCCCCATGATTTTCTATTCATTAATCCCTTTTCTCTCTGGAAATCATTTGTAGCAAGCTCAATATTTAACACATTTGTAAGAATAATTAAAGTTATTATTGCAGACTTCATAAGTTTTTAATATCTATAGTGTTCGGGTTTAAATGGTCCATCTATCGGTATACCAAGATATTCTGCCTGCTTCTCTGTAAGTTTTGTGAGTTTGACACCAAGTTTTTCAAGATGAAGTCTTGCAACCTCTTCATCAAGATGTTTTGGAAGTATATAAACCTTCTTTTCATATTTGCCTTTATTTTTCCATAAATCTATCTGAGCCAGTACCTGATTTGAAAAGGAATTTGACATTACAAAAGATGGATGCCCGGTAGCACAACCTAAATTTACAAGTCTCCCTTCGGCAAGTAGATAAATACAATGTCCATCAGGGAATATGTATTTATCAAGCTGAGGTTTTATATTTTCCTTCTTTATGCCAGGATATTCATTTAACTTATCAACCTGAATTTCATCATCAAAATGCCCAATATTACATACAATAGCTCCATCCTTCATCTTTTCCATATGTTCTATCGTTATAACATCACAGTTTCCAGTGGCAGTTACATAAATATCAGCCTCATGCAACACATCTTCCACTGTTTTTACTTCATAACCCTCCATTGCTGCCTGCAGGGCACATATTGGGTCTATTTCAGTAACAATAACTCTTGCTCCCATTCCCCTTAAAGCCTGTGCCGAACCTTTTCCAACATCACCATAGCCACAAACCACAGCTACTTTACCGGCGATCATAACATCAGTGGCTCTTTTTATACCATCCACAAGAGATTCTCTACATCCATATATATTGTCAAATTTGGATTTTGTAACTGAATCGTTTACATTTATAGCGGGAGCCAGAAGCTCTCCTTTCTGCATAAGCTGATAAAGCCTTCTTACGCCGGTAGTGGTTTCTTCCGAAATACCGTTTAGCTCCTTAACAACATTATGCCAGAAGCCGGGTTCATTCTTTAAAGTTTCCTTAAGCAGGTTCTGGATTATAGCCTCTTCTTTGTTTTTAGGTTTGTTTATATCAAAAAGAGCGGGGTTTTCTTCAAGTTTGTATCCAAGATGGATAAGCAATGTTGCATCTCCACCGTCATCAACCACCTGATTTGGTCCCTTACCGCCCGGGAACGTAAGAGCCTGCTTTGTACACCACCAGTATTCTTCAAGTGTTTCTCCCTTCCATGCAAAGACGGAGATTCCCCTTCTGGCAATAGCTGCAGCCGCTTCATCCATTGTGGAAAAAATATTACAACTTGCCCACCTCACTTCTGCACCAAGTTCTGCGAGCGTTTCTATTAAAACTGCAGTTTCTATGGTCATATGAAGAGAACCAGAAATTCTTACTCCTTTAAGGGGTTTTTCATTTATGTATTTTTTTCTCACACTCATAAGCCCCGGCATTTCTTTTTCTGCTATTTCAATCTTTTTTCTACCGAGTTCAGCAAGGTTAATGTCTTTTACTTTGTAATCCATAGGTTACCTCCTAAGACCCTGATTGTTTTTTTTATTTATTTTAGCCCATGTATCTTTCAAGGTTACTGTTCTATTAAATACCAATTTTCCTTCTGTTGTGGCTTTTGAATCAAGGCAAAAATATCCAAGTCTCAAGAACTGATAATTTTCTCCGACCTTTGCTTCTTTTAAAGACTCTTCTGCAAAGCAATTTTCTTTTACTATAAGAGAAAAAGGGTTGATTTCCTCTCTCCAATCACTTCCATTTTCGCCGGGTTCTGGAACATTGAAAAGTCTGTCATACAGATTGACAACTACAGGTATTGCAAATTTAGTCGAAACCCAGTGAAGAGTTCCTCTTACAATTCTTCCATCCGGAGTTCCACCACCTCTTGATTCTGGATCATAAGTACAGATTAGTTCAATTATCTCACCTTTCTCATTCTTTTTTACATCTTTGCAGGTTATATAATAAGCATATTTAAGCCTAACTTCCTTTCCTAAGGATAACCTAAAAAATTCTTTAGGTGGATTTTCCATAAAATCATCTTTTTCTATATAAAGTTCTTTTGTAAAAGCAACCATTCTTTTTCCGGCAGATAAATCTTCTGGATTGTTTTCGGCTTCAAAATATTCTATTTTGTCTGCCGGATAGTTTTCTATTATAACTTTTATGGGATTTATTACTACCATTCTTCTTATAGCTTTCCTGTTTAAATCTTCCCTGATAGCATATTCAAGCATTGATAATTCAACCGTGCTGTTTGACTTGGCAACGCCAACCATTTTGACAAAATTCTTTATAGCTTCCGGTGTATAGCCTCTTCTTCTCAAGCCACTTAAAGTTGGCATTCTTGGGTCATCCCAGCCATTAACATATCCCTCTTCAACAAGGGCAAGAAGCTTTCTTTTAGATAAAACTGTGTACGTAATATTTAATCTTGCAAACTCAATCTGTCTTGGGCGTGGTTCTGGAAATAACTTTTCTAAAAACCAGTCATAAAGTGGTCTGTGATCCTCAAACTCAAGTGTACACAACGAATGTGTTATTCCCTCAAAATAATCTGAAAGTGGGTGGGCAAAGTCATAGGTTGGATAAATGCACCATTTATCACCGGTTCTGTAATGAGTGAATCTCATAATTCTATAGATTACAGGATCTCTCATATTTATATTACCAGATGCCATATCAATTTTTGCTCTCAATGTTTTTGAACCATCGGGGAATTCTCCAGCTCTCATTTTTTCAAATAATATCAAATTTTCTTCCACACTTCTATTTCTATAAGGACTTTCTCTCCCCGGCTCAGTTAGTGTTCCCCTGTATTCCCTTATTTCTTCTGGAGAAAGTTCACATACGTAAGCAAGCCCCATTTTTATAAGCCTTACAGCACATTCATAAAATCTTTCATAATAGTCAGAGGCGTATCTTACTTCACCGTCCCAATCAAATCCGAGCCATTTTATATCCTCTTTTATGGAATTAACGTATTCTTCATCTTCTTTTGAAGGATTTGTATCATCCATTCTCAAATTACACTTTCCACCATATTCCTCTGCAATTCCAAAATCGATACATATTGCTTTTGCGTGTCCAATATGTAAATATCCGTTTGGCTCGGGGGGAAATCTTGTTCTTATCCCTTCATATTTCTTATTCTTTAAATCTTCCTCTACAATTTCTTCAATAAAATTCTTCATATCTAACCTTAAATTCTGGATTTAGCAAAGATTAAATATTTTAAACTAAAGATGAAGATTTATCAAGAAATGTAATTTTTTAAAGGGGAGTAACCAGAATTTGAATTGAGAGATCTTTTAAACAGGCAAAAGCAGCCCTAAAGGTTTATCTTTTATAATTATCAGACAACTTCGATTATACTTGAAAAAAGCTTTGACTTACATTATAATGACTGATAGAATTGTCATTTAATTTATCAGGAGATATTTATGTATCGGCCGGAAATTAAGGTTTTAGATTGTTCGATAAGAGATGGTGGATTAATTAATAACTGGCATTTTTCTGATGAGTTTGTCCGTGCGACTTATATTGCTTTAAATGAAGCCGGTGTTGATTATGTCGAAATGGGATATAAGGCATCGAAGGAAATGTTTGATCCAAAAGAGTTTGGCAAATGGAGATTTTGTGAGGATGAAGATGTTAAGAAAATCATTGATGGTGTGGATAAAAAAGTAAAATTAGCCTGTATGGTTGATATTGGTCGTGTGGAGGAAAAGGATATAAAACCCAAAGATGAATCTCCTTTTGATATGATCAGGGTGGCATGTTATATAAAAGATGTGGATAAAGCTATTGATCTTTGCAATATGATTATGGACAAAGGCTATGAAACTACTGTAAATATTATGGCTGTTTCTACCAATCTTGAGAGAGAAATTGACGAGGCACTTAACGATCTGAGTAAAACCGATATTCCAGTGGTTTATGTGGTTGATTCCTATGGGGCCATGTACTGTGAGGATATTACCTTTCTGGTAAAAAAGTATTTGAATGCCTTGCCCGGAAAGAATATTGGGATTCATACGCATAATAACAGACAGCTTGCATTTGGTAATACAATACAGGCTATAATCGATGGGGCAAACTATCTTGATGCTTCTGTTTATGGGATAGGAAGAGGACCTGGAAATTGTTGTCTCGAATTACTGATAAGTTTTTTGCAAAACCCAAAATTTAAACTAAGACCGGTGTTAAAATTAATTCAGGAACATTATCTTCCATTGAGAGAAAAGATTGAATGGGGTTATATTATACCCTATATGATAACCGGAATGCTGAATGAACATCCACGAACTGCAATACTTTTCAGAAACTCTCCCGACAAAGATAACTTTGTAAAGTTTTATGATATTTTGACTACCCCGGAAACTGAAGAGGAGATTAAAAAAGAAAAAATTTAAGGGTAGGGTGGTATTGATGATGGAGAAGAGGTTAATCGCCTCTTTATTCTTACAATTATAGGAGAAAAATATCAATGAAAGAAGAAATTAAATTTCTCGAAAAAGAATGGTTGATACCATTTTACGAAAGGTTTGATGTGAATGTAATAAAGGGGAAAGATCATTATGTTTATGATGATACTGGGAAAAAATACCTTGACTTTACGTCTGGCATTTCTGTGGTAAATTTCGGTCATGCGAATAGAAAGATAAATTCTGCAATAAAAAAACAACTCGATAAAATATCTCATATTTCAAATCTTTATTACAATGAGTTGCAACTAAAACTGGCGAAAAAAATAAGCGAAAAGGCTTTTAAAGCAAAGTTTTTCTTCTGCAACAGTGGAGCAGAAGCAAATGAATGTGCAATAAAAGTTGCAAGGTTTATTGGAAATTCTAAAAAGGAGGGGAAAAATAAAATCCTTGCACTTAAAAATTCCTTTCACGGCAGAACTATTGCTACAATTTCCTTAACAGGGCAGGAGAAATACAAAAAAGGATTTGAACCTTTATTGCAAAACATAGACTTTGTTGAACCGGATAATATAAAAGAACTGGAGAATAAATTTGATGAAGATACCTGTGCCATATTTATTGAACCTGTACAGGGGGAGGGAGGTATTTTTAAAGTCTCAGAAAAATTTGTAGAGACTGCAAGAAAGCTCTCAACAAACTATGAGGCTTTACTGGTATTTGATGAAGTTCAAAGTGGAATAGGAAGGACGGGAAAGTATTTTGGTTATCAATTATTTAATGAAATTCCGGATGCTATTACCCTTGCAAAGTCTCTTGGAAATGGCTTTCCCATCGGTGCGTTTGCTATTAGGCCGGATCTGGTTGATAAAATCAGGCCAGGATTGCATGCATCTACATTTGGTGGGAACTTTTTAGCCTGTACTGCTGGTATAAAGACAATGGAATTACTTGACGAAGAATTACTTAAAAGGATTAACAGGCTATCCGAAATTTTTGAAGCTGAGCTTAAAAAAATTAAGGAAGCATATCCAGAAGAAATCAAAGAAGTAAGAATTTATGGATTAATGATAGGAATTGACTTCAACGACAATATAGAAGTTAAAGAAATAATTAAAAGGCTTATAGATAAAGGGATTTTAACTTTAAGGGCTGGAAAAAATGTCTTAAGGCTTTTGCCTCCTTTCACCATAGGAGAAGAGGAAATAGATTTTTTCTGTAAAAAGTTAAAAGAAGCTTTAATGGACAAATCTGTTTGAATAAATATTGGAAAGAATTGCAGAAGCACACAAAAAAGTTATCAAAGCTGAGCCACCATAGCTAATAAAGGGGAGTGGTAATCCAGTGGCCGGTGTGACACCAAGAGTCATACCAATATTCACAATAAAATGTGTGAAAAACATTGTAAGTATACCGGTAGCCACAAGCATCCCTTCTTTATCTTTTGCATTTCTTATGACCTTGAAAATATTGTATAAATAAACAAAAAACAGAAGAAGAATTATCATTGAACCTACAAAACCAAGTTCTTCACAGATGATTGCAAAAATAAAATCAGTATTTTTTTCCGGTAAAAATCCCAGAATATTCTGCGAACCTCTAAAAAGTCCTTTACCAAAGAAGCCACCCGAACCAATAGCAATTTCTGATTGAATAATATTATAGCCGGCTCCCTTGCGATCAAATTCTGGATTAATCATAACAAGGATTCTTTTCCACTGATAGGGTTTTAATATCTTTATTGCTGCAGAAGAAAAGAAAAAAGAGGTTGCAATAATTAAAGTGAATGGGATGATTTTCTTAATAATCTGCGTTGGAGTAAAAAAATCTATAAACAGTGTTATGAAAGAATACAAAAATAAAGAAAGAGATATTAAAAAGAAAAAGTTAAAACTCAATATTATATCAAGAATTTCTATGTGATTTCCCCCTGTTTCCAGATAAAACTTATAAAAACCAATCGCAAGTAAAAGAACAGCAGTTAACATAATTATAAACGTTATATACTTTATATACTTTGTGTCTGGCATACCAATATAAATCATGCTTAGAAATATTGTAATATAAACAATCGAGGTACCGAGATCCGGTTGAACAAGAACAAGGATTAAAGGAGGAATTAATAAACCGAGAGAAATCAAAAAAGTTTTGTTTTTCTGTTCCACAACATTCGCTCTCGAAAGGTATTTTGCAAAATAAAGGATATAGCAGATTTTCATAATTTCAGAAGGCTGAATGCCAAGCCCAGCTATACCCAGCCAGCTTTTTGATCCTCTTACAGATTTTCCAAAGATAAGTGTAATCAAAAGAAGAATTACACCAGCTCCATAGAAATATTCAGAAATTTCAACAAGTCTAAAGTAGTCTATTCCAAGAATTATAAGGCTTATAAAAACTCCTATGAAAAACCAGATAATCTGTCGAATATAAAGATTTGTATTTGTGCCGTCTGGATTAATTCCCGTACTGTAAACAAAAATTATGCCAACAATTGAGAGTATTAATGGAATAATAATAAAAACCCCTTCAGTACCTTTGAATAAATCCTTAAACATTTTTTCTCCTTTCAAAAAATTTTAATTTGAGCAAGTTGTTACCTAAAATAGAGATAGATACCAGACAATAGAGTCTTTAAAATTGCATTCTGATATCTGTTTCTATATCATATAAAAAATAAATACTGCACAATTCAGGTATTAACTAAATGGATTAACAGATCTAAAAAAATTTTTACCAGTATAAATTGTTTTAATAAATTCATTTTTTTTCTAACTGGTTGAAATAAAAGTCTATTATTTTTACTGCAATAGGGGCTGCAACACCTGCACCACCTCCGCCGTGTTCGACAACTACCGTAACTGCGATCATATCATCAGCATTTAAGGCATTGTAAGGTGCATAAGCAGTAAAAAGGGCATGTGTCTCTTTTCCCTTTCCAGCCTCACCTGTTCCTGTTTTTCCAGCTATTTGAATTTTAGTTGCATTTTTAATCCATTTTGCTGTACCATAAGTTGTAACACCATACATTCCTTTTTTTATTAATTCAATTTTTTCGGGGGATATATCTATCTTTCTCAATACTTCCGGATTTCTACGCCATATTCTTGTTTCATTTTCATAAGAAAGCAATTCCTTAAGTAGAAAAGGTTTCAGGATCAACCCATTATTTGCTATTGCCATTGTCATAACATTAAGCCTGATAGGAGTAACGAGTAAATCCCCCTGACCGATTGCCACATTGGCAGTATCACCATTTTGCCATGGTCTATTATATTTCTTTCTGAACCATTCCATATCCGGTATAAAGCCCTTCAGTTCTCCAGGTAAATCTATTCCAGTTTCCTTATTTATTCCCCACTCCTCTGCATAATGCATTATAGAATCCCTGCCAACAGAGAGACCTGCAGAGTAAAAATATACATCACAGGAGTTTGCGATACCGGTTATCAGATTCTGTCCTCCATGAAATGCCCAGCATTTAAATATTCTATTTCCGATTTTCATGTAGCCTGGACAATACGTAATCTTTTCAGGATTAAGGTCAGAATGTAACACAGCAGTTGATGTCACAATTTTAAATATAGAACTGGGTGGGTAAATTCCCTGTATTACTCTGTTTAAAAAAGGCTTTTCAACATGCGACTTTAAAAGAAAAAAGTCCTCTTCCATAAAAAACTTTGAGGTAAAAATATTGGGATCAAATGAAGGAGAGCTTACCAATGAAAGAATTTCTCCAGTAGCAGGTTTTGAAACAACAATTGCCCCAACTTTGGATGATATAAGTGAATATGCAAATTCCTGAAGTTTTGAGTCAATACTGAGTACAAGAGAATTCCCGGGTACGGGTTCTTTTTTTACTTCCTCTTCTTTTACATTACCCGTGGCATCAACTATTCTTTCCTTAATACCCTCCTTTCCTCTTATTATTTCGTCGTAATAGCCTTCAATTCCCATTTTACCAATAATACTACCGGGATGATATTCAGGATTGGATTTTAGCTTTTTTAACTCATTCTTGCTGATTATTCCTGTATAACCAATAAGGTGAGAGGCTCTTTCTCGCATAGGATATACTCTTGTAGGGATGTTTTCCCAGTAAACTCCTTTGAGATTTTCAGAATTTTCGCTCAGTTTCACCAAAGTAGCGGAATCAATATCATATTTAAGGATAACAGGAGTATATTTATCAATAGCCTGTTGTGTGATCGCAGTCTGAATATCGTTATAACTTATATTAATGATTTTTATAAGATTAGAAAAAATTATCTCCTGTTCTGTAGCTTTCGGTGGCATATGACCTAAAATAAGATAGACAGTCATTGATTTTTTATTGTATGCGAGAGGAACTTTACCACTTCTGTCATAAATTATGCTTCTATTGGCCTGCATTTTGATAATCTGGGTCTGATTGGCAAGTGCCTTTTTGTATAGCTCTGCACTTTTTACAAATTGTAAATAAAGCAATCTTACAAAGATAAATACAGTGATTGCAAAAAACAATATTTCAAGGTAAAGGATTTTTCTTTTTGTCTTAAAGGAAAGCTCCTGCATTTAAAAACCTCTTTTTAAATGAGCGATAAAGGTTCAATATCTATCTCAAGATAGATATGGTTTTTATATTTTGAAGCATTAAAAAAAGTTATTACTTTTTTAATCTCCTCTCTAATATTTTTCAAGTTTTGAGATTTGATAATTATATGATATCTATAGTTATTTTTCAACTTTTCCAGAGGGCAACTTACCGGTCCAAGAATTTCACAATCTTTAATATTCTTTTTCTCCTCCTTTAAAAATACCCCCAACTCTTCACAAAAATCTTCAACTTTATCTTTTTTGATTCCTCTAATGACCAGCCTGCCGATTTTTACAAAAGGCGGGTAATTAAACTCTTTTCGCCTTTTTAACTCCTGAAGGAAAAAGTTTTTGTAGTCCTGTTTTGCAGCAAATTTTATAGCATAATGTTCAGCAGCAAATGTCTGAATAAATGCCTTACCCGGAGTATCTTTTCTTCCAGCTCTTCCTATCACCTGTGTAATTATTGAAAATGTACGCTCAGATGCCCTGAAATCTGGAATGTTTAACATTATATCTGGCATTATTACTCCAACAAGCTCTATACCTGAAATGTCATGTCCCTTTGCAATCATCTGTGTGCCAACAACGATGTCAACCTCGTGTCTTTTTATTTTTTTTAAAATTTCAAAATAGCTGTTTTTTCCTCTTGTAGTGTCAAGATCCATTCTTTCCACCCTGTAATTTAAAAAGAGATTTTTTATAATTTCTTCCAGCCTTTCGGTCCCACTACCAATTTCCTTTAGTTCTATGCTCCTGCACGAAGGACATTTCAGTGGAACCTCCTTTTTTTCTCCACAGTGATGGCAAACAAGCCTTTTTTCCTTTTTGTGAAAGGTCATGGAAACATTACACTGATGGCACTCAAATACATAACCACACTTTTCACATATAAGGACAGGTGCAAATCCACGTCTGTTTAAAAACAATAAAACCTGCTTGCCTTTCTGAAGTGTAAAAAGCATATTTTCCATAAGTTTTGAAGATAGCAGACCCGACTTTTTGTAGGTTTCATTTTTTAGATCAATTATTTCCACGGAGGGAAGCTTTACAGAGTACCTGTTTTTCAACTCTAAAAGAGTAAACTTTTTTCTTAAAGCATTATAAAATGTCTCTATAAGTGGTGTTGCAGAACCAAAAACAATTGTAGCATTCTCCTTCAAACATCTGTATCTTGCAATGTCTCTTGCATGGTATCGGGGGGAATTCCCGGATTTGTAAGAATTATCGTGTTCTTCATCAATTATAATAAGACCTAAATTTTGAGTTGGTAGAAAAACAGCTGACCTTGGACCTATCACGATTTGTGCCTCATTATTAAATACTCTCATCCACTCATAAAATCTCTCTCTCTTACTCATCTTTGAATGATATAATGCTACCCTATTTCCAAAACATTCATAAAATCTCTCAAGGTTTTGTGGAGTCAGAGAAATTTCAGGCACAAGAATAATAACTGATTTTCCAAGACTTAAAGCTGATTTAACAAGATATTTATAAACCTCTGTTTTGCCTGAACCGGTTACTCCATAAAGCAAAAATGCATCAGACCTATTTTTAATGATAGATCTTTCTATAATTTTATATGCCTGATATTGTTCTGGCGTAAGTTTCTTAAAGCCATCTTTGCGGGTGGTAAAGTTGTAAACAAATTTTTTACCTTTACTTTCGATGGGCAAAAATGAGAAAAGTGCCTCACCAAAAGAACAAAGATAGGTAGTACTCATCCAGTTTGCAAGCTCAAGGAGATTCTTTGTTACAACAGGTGTGTTATCAACAAGACCAAGAATTGATTTTAATTCAAAATTTAACTTACCTTCAAGCTCGCTTTCATCCAAAACTTTTAAAATGAAACCGATCATTTTCTTGTTTGAAAAGCTTACATTAACTCTCAGAAAGGGTTTAACATCAAGCTTTTCAGGTACTTCATAGTAAAAGGTCTTGTCTATAGGTATGTTTAATACAACTTCGGCTATCTTCATAAGATTTAGATTCTCAAAGTTACAGAACTACTTTCTGTTTCCCAGAGAACAATTTCATACAGTTTAAAGTTTTCACCCTTTAAATCTTGTTCCAGTTCGTTCCATACCCAGAGGGCTATATTTTCCGCTGTGGGATGAGAAATTATATCATTTAAAAAACTATGATCCAGCTTTTCCACAATCTTCTCTTTTACAATTTTTTCAAGGAGTGTAAAATCTATTATCATTCCGGAACTATCTATTTCTCCCTCAAGAGTTACCCTCAATCTATAAGTATGACCATGTAAATTCTCGCACTTACCTTTATAGTTAGTGAGTTGATGTGCTGAATCAAACTTAAATTCCTTTGAAATGAATTTTTGCATCTTTCCCCCTATCTTTTCCTTTTAACGTTTATTTTTGGACAATACATTTCTACAGGGCAGAGTGAACAAAACGGGGACAAAGGAGTACAAATTTTCTGACCAAAAGCCACAATGATTTCATTATAATTTTTCCACCATTTTTCAGGCAGAATCTTTTTTAATTCAATTTCTGTCTCATATGGAGTTTTTGTATTAACAAAACCAAGCCTGTTTGAAATCCTGTGTACGTGGGTATCAACAGAAATGACCTTTTTACCAAAACATCTATTTAAGACTATATTTGCAGTTTTTCTACCCACGCCCGGCAAATCGAGTAAATCATTTATATTTTCAGGTACCTTACAATTATACCTTTCTTTCAATATTTTTGCAATCTCTACGATTCTTCTGGCTTTTGTTCTGTAAAAACCCACAGGGTATATCAATTCTTCAAGTTTGTCTGAATTTAAGAGAGCATCCTCGGGGGTTTTTATAATGCTAAAAAGTCGTCTGCTTACAGCAGAAGTGGTTTCATCCTTCGTTCTTGAACTTAGAATGGTGGAGATTAGTATTTGAAAATTATTCTCTCCAGAATTCTGTATAAAATTTTTAACAGGGGAATTCCATTTATTACTTTCCCTGAAAAGAATTGAAAGCACCCTTTCAATTTTATCAATTTCTTTCATAACTCCGCCCTCAAAAGTTCAATATTTTCATCTTCAACAATTAAAAATCTGCTTAAAATCTCTGGCTTATAACATATTGCCTTTCTTATATCCAGCCCCAGAAGTCCATTAATAACATCTTGCAATCTTGCTTCACCCTCTTTCTGTAGAAAGACAATTTTAACCAGACCATCTTCAACCCACCATTCTTTTATGTAATTTTTTAAAGTTATTATTCTGGTTGTTTTTTGTGTTTTTTTCTCAAACTTTTCAGAAAGAAAATAATTTTTTTCAATCTCTTCTTTTGAAATTGGACTTTCTATCTTAAAATAAACATAATGACTGGATAGTTTATTTAATTTCTTTTCACCTTTCTTAAAAATTATTCCATTAATTATTTCTATCCCCATGGGTAATACACTATTCCAATCTGTAACAATTTTTCCTACATCCTCGTGTCTTGATAGTTCTATTTCCGCAATTTCATAATGACTTTCAACGCCTACCGGCAGGGCGGAAAGAGTTTTTACTTTTATATGAGGATTAAATCCTTTTGTAAAACATACAGGAATATTTGCTCTGATTAAAGAATAAGAAAGATGATTCTCAAGATCTATTGTAGAGAAGTATCTTGCATTTCCTATCTTTTTAAATACAAATCTCAGGCTGAATTGTGGCTCGGATGTTATAAAAATATTTGAAAGAAAGTTATCCACCGATGGTTTAAAAACTCTGTTTTCTGCTGGCCTGTTTCTTATATTTTTAAAATCACAGTTACCACAATATGATTTACAGCCATTTCTGCAATCAGGTGTGAATTTTTGACTTAAGGCATTTTTAAATTCTTCATACAGAAACTCTCTTTTTACTCCACAATCTACAATCTCCCATGGAAAAACTGTTTCTTTATCCTTTGAAGAAAGGTAGAACTTGGCATCAACATTTTCTTCCTCGAATGCTTTTTGCCATACGTAAAAATCTAAAAATTCTGACCAGCCAAAACGACAACCACTTCTAAAAGCCCTTTCTGTTACTTTTGCAAGCTTTCTGTCTCCCCTTGAAAATATACCTTCAAGATAGCTTGCCTGAGGGCTGTTGTACCTTATATTTACATTCCTGTATCCCTTCAAAAAAGATATTAAAAGATTAAAAGCCTTTTCACCTTCTTCTGGAAGAAGCTGCCCCATCCACTGAAATGGGGTATGTGGCTTTGGCACAAAAATAGCAACACTTAATGTGATTTTCAGTTCCTTAAAGTTAGCAGAAATCTTTTTTGCAAGCTCTGAGATATAATAAACTTCTTCTTCAGGATTTCTTAGAAAGCCAATCATAAAGTAGAGTTTTACACTTTTCCATCCGAGCTCATAAGCTATGGAGATAGAACGGAATAATTCTTCTTCAGATATATTTTTATTTATGTAGTTTCTAATTTCCTGACTTCCACCTTCAACAGCAAATGTTAAGCCTGTTTTACGAATTTCTTTTGTCTTTTTTGCAAGATCAAGTGTAAAACTATCAAGCCGGAGGCTCGGTAGTGATAATGAGATTCCGTGCGGGGAAAAAATCTTCTCAAGCTCAAGTATCAAGTCTTTCAGATGACTGTAATCGCTTATAGAAAGTGAAAGAAGGGCAATCTCACGATAACCGGTACTCTCAATTATTTTTTTTGAATAATCTATAATTTCCCCTATTTCTCTCTCCCTTAGAGGGCGATAAATTATACCGGCATGACAGAAACGACATCCCCTAGTGCATCCCCTCGAAACTTCAATTACCGCTCTGTCCTGTACTGCCTGAAGATTTGGTACAATCTGGTTAACAGGAAAGGGTAATTTGTTAATATTGGGCTCTATATATCTTTTTACTTTTTCTCCCTGCGGTATACAATAACCTTTTTCTTCCTTTACCTCATAGAGAGAGGGAACATAACAACCCTTTACAAGAGCAAGCCTCTTTAGTATCTCAACTCTTGGGAGTTTTGATTTTTTCCCCTCTTTGATAATCTCAACTACTTCTATAATTCTTGTTTCTCCATCCCCAATAACTATTGCATCCATAAATAAAGCATATGGTTCGGGATTTGAAACTACGGGTCCCCCTGCTACAATAAATGGAATATCGGATGTCGTTCTCTCGTCTGAAAAAAGGGGTATTTTAGAGATGTCCAGTATATTCAAAACATTTGAAATTGTTAATTCATATTGAATCGAAAAACCAATGATATCAAACTTATACAAAGGTGTTTTTGTTTCAAGCGAAAAAAGGGGTAACCGATTTTCCCTTAGAATTTTCTCCATATCAAACCATGGAGCATATGCTCTCTCGCAGTATATATCCTCTCTTTCACTTAAAATGTTATAAAGTATTTTAAGTCCCAGATTTGAAATACCTATCTCATAGACATCGGGATAGATCAAGACAACCCTTGTTTTTCCTTCGGGGCTTTTTTTAATACTATTCCACTCGTTACCTGTATATCTGGAAGGTTTTTCTACAAATGAAAGAACCTCTTTTTCAAGTCGTGTTTTTAAATCATTCATACCGGCAGCTCAATTGAAAATTCAACACCATCTTCAAGATTTTCAGCTATTAATTTGCCTTTAAAGTAATTTTCTACAATAATCTTTGACATATACAACCCTATGCCCGAACCTTTCTCTTTTGTTGTAAAGTATGGATCAAAAATTTTTTCCATAATTTCTTTGGGTATTCTACCACCATTGTTACTAATACTCAAAATGGCTTTTTTATTAATTCTTAAAAGTTTTATCTGAATAAAAGGATTTTTTATATCCTTCTCAATCAATGCATCATAGGCATTATTAAGAATGTTTAACAATACCTGTCCCAGTTGATTTGAAAAACCCTTCACTTTGATTTCATCCTTAAGCTGGATTTCTATTTTTATTCCTTTATTTTCAAAAGAACCCTTAATCAATGAGATACTCTTTTTTACCAGATCTGAAATATAAAATTCCTCTACTTCTTTATCTGGTTTAAAGAAATTTCTAAAATCATCTATAGTTCGTGACATATATTTCAATAAATCCATTGTTTTTTCTACAGTTTTATTAAAATAATCATCTTCAAGCCTGCCCTTTTTATAATTAAAATAAAGGTTCTGTAAAAGTATCCCAACTGCATTTAATGGCTGTCGCCACTGGTGGGCAATATTCCCAAGCATTTCTCCCATCGCAGCAAATCTTGATTGCTGGATAAGTAATTTTTCCCTTTCAATGTTTTTTCTGACTTCAGAAACAACTTTGGCATCAAGTTCTTTATTTAATTTTCCCAGCTCTTCCAGTGTCTTTTGCAAAGAATCCTTTGCTCTTTTTTCCTCTGTTATGTCCTCTTCTTCAGCTACAAAATGGAGAATTTTTCCCTTATCATCAAAGATAGGAAAAATACTTGCCTTTGCCCAGAAAATCTCTCCATCCTTTTTTTTATTCTGAAATACCCCATTCCAGATTTTACCACTCAAAATAGTTTTCCATAGAACCTTATAATCTTTTTCATTCTGCAAACCGGATTTTAAAATAGCTGGTGTTTTTCCAATCACCTCATTCAGATTATAGCCAGTAATCTCAGTAAAAGACTGGTTGATATATTTAATTTTTCCTGTGTTATCAGTAATAATGATGGCAACAGGTGATTGTTCGACTACCATCGAAAGTGTTTTAATTTCCTCTCTTGTAGTTACTTCCAGTGTGACATCATGTAAGTGAAAAAATACATATAGGTTTTTTTTGTAGGAAAAGGTATTTGCTTTAACCCTATAGAAAGAAGCTCCCTTATCTTCATTCCAGACCAGAACCTCATAGGATAGACTCCCCAAGGTTTTTATCAAAGAAACAAATTTATCTATGCTGTTAATATTCCTGGTAAGCAGGAAGGTTGGAAATGATTTATCAATCAAATCAAATGGCTTATGTCCTAAAAGATTTGCTGCTGTCTTGTTGATAAATTTTATCTTTCCTATTTCATCAATCCATACAATTCCATCCCCTGCATTATCAATCGCAAAAAGAGTAAGTAAAAGATTTTCTTCTATTGATCTTTTCTCAGTTATATCTTCTCCGGTACAGATATATCCCTGCACCCTGCCGGATTCGTCAAAATAATGTCTATTGTTCCAAGCTATAAGTTTTCTTTTACCTGAAGCTGTTAATACCTCGTTTTCAAAGTAATCAAGAGTTTTTTCTCCAACCTCAAGCCCATTTAAGAAAAGTGTCCTTAAAGATTCCCTGATTTCTGTCGGAATAAAATTATCAAACCAGTTTTTACCAATAACTTCATCTTTATCATAACCAAGTATTTCACATCCCCTTTTGTTAACATATTGTGCCTTTTGATCATTTGAAATAATAAGTATCATACTGCCGGCAAAGTCCACAATATCTTCAAACCACTCCTTTTGGCTGTTTATGGTTTTTGATAACTGAAAATGGGCATATGTCAATTTTAATGCTATTTCAAGCTCCTCTTCTCTCACTGGTTTTATAAGATAAGCATAAGGAAAATTTTTTAGTGCCTCATTAACGAGGGATTTTTCTGAATATGCTGTAAGAAAAATTACAGGGAGATTTAGTTCTTGTGTAATTACCTTTGAAAGATTCAAACCATCCATTTTACCATTGAGGTTTATGTCGACAATCACAATATCAGGCTGGCATACTTTGATCATTTCTATTGCTTCAGAGGGTTTAGAGGAAAAGCCGCTAACTCTATACCCAAGAGAATCAGCTATTTCTTTTATATTTTCAACAACAAGAAGATCGTCCTCTATGATAAAAATTTTTAATTCCATAATTTTTTCTCTTAGAAATTTACAATTACTTTAATTTACCATATCAAATATTTATTGTCAATATTTAGTTTGTTCCAGAAAAATTAAACTTAAGTCTAAACCGAAATATTTTTTTGAGTATGATAGATATGACATAAAAAGAGACGATAGCTCTGACGTCGTCTCTCTTATGTAATATCTATATCCTCTAAACAAACAATGAAATAATCTGATTTAGGTTACATTCAGATGTTATTTTTTTTCTAATGGAAATGAAACCCAGAAGATATTTTCTTCTTCTTTTTTGTAGCCCCACTCTCCATCCAATTGTCTGATAAGCATATCTATTATATGAAATCCAAAAGTGTTGGTTCCCTTAATGTTAAAATTGTTTGGCAAACCTACATCATTGTCATTAACAGAGAATTCTTTTGCTTTATTCTGAGAATAAAAAAATAAAATGAGCAAAACAAAAACTGCAATTAAAAATATTCCAGCCCTTATTATCCAAAGAACAAATTCAGGGGTACGATATTCCACTTTTGCTATCCACTTTTCAAGAACCTTAAAGTATGGATATTGTGGAGTTTTTTTCCACTCACTTATATATTTATCTATGGTTAAAAGCAAATCTATGTTCTTACCTTTTGTTGTAGCAAAAAATAATTCTACAAAGTTCAAGTCTATTGAAGTTTTTAAAAGCCTGTATTTTTTGTGAAATTTGTCTCCAAAGTAATGATTCACAACAACTAAATCAGCCTTGCCTTTTGAGGTAAAATTAAAAGCATCCTCAAAAGAATCGAGAGAAAAAATTTCCACCTTATAACTTAAGTCTCTCATAATATTTGAAATTACGGTTTCCTGAATTGAACCCTTCACTACAGCAATTTTTTTGCCGTTAAGATCGCTAAATTTTTCGACTTTAACTTTTTGAAAAGAATAAATCCTTGACCAGCTTGTAAGTAGTGGAATTTTATTAAAATTATAATCTTTTGCTCTTTCTTCAGAAAATGCCATATCTGGCATTAAATCAATCTCTCCTTTTTTCAATCTTGATAAACATTCCTGCCAATTTCCATAATGATAGATTAATTTCCAGCTTTCTCTACTTGCTATTTCCTCAATTATATCAACAAAAAAACCAGCCGGTTTTCCATTACTATCGATAAATATCTTTGGCTCATTCTGGTAAACTCCAACAAGGACTTTTCTTTGTTCACCAAATGAAAAATTTAGAATAAAGATAAACCAGATGAAAAGTAGGAGAGAAAGTTCAATCAAATAATGGAAGAAAAAATGTCTTTTCACTTTCACCCCCTTATTTTCTATCATGATAGAACTTTCATATTGAAAAGCTCGGGTTTTCCGATAGAATAGAAGGAAAATAGCCCCTCTTTAAAGCTTCTTTAAATATCTAAATTTTGCAATATTTGTTTTATTTGTAGATTAGCAGATTAAATGTACAGCTTTATAAATATTTTAGTACGGAGTTATTGTAAAATAGCTTCCTCTTCCACCGAACCTGAAATCCCTTATATCAAAGCTAAGAAGCAGTGGATTCTGTCCTTCCCTTTCAAGGTAAATTGCTCCATATACAAAGACCTCAGCTCTGTAAGACTTTCCCTGAAAACTGAATTCATAAATCTTTGAGTTTTCTTTTTTTACGGTTACATTAGAAATATCACCATACTTAATTCCGACGGCTTCATAAACAAATCTTTTGAAGGGAAAACCTATATCCTTAAGTTCTAAAGAGAAAACACCAGAAAAAACCATCAATAATGTTAAAAAATAAGCTAAGAATTTCATAATAGAGCCTCCCTGCTATAAATTTCATTAATTATACTAAATAAAACTTATTGAAAAGTCAATACAAAAACAAAAATTTTTTTAAAATTTTTCCAATTCTTCCATAATATCAACCTTTTCAATATCTTTAAATCCGATTTTCCTTTTTTTCCATTTTCCCGTTTTGTAATATGCAAATGAGAAAGCCATTCCTGCTCCCCAGGCAATAGGCATTCCCCACCATATTCCTTTTGTTCCCCAAATCTTTGAAAGCAATGAAGCTGCCGGAACTCTCAACAAAAACTGAGAAACAACAGTGGCAAACATTGGAATAATGGTATCACCTGCTCCCCTTAAAACACCATTAAAAACGAACATTACAGCGAATGTAAAATAAAAAAATCCAACAATTCTTAAATATTCACTTCCCAGATTTATAACGACCTTATCTCTATTAAAAAGAGAAATTAAAAATTCAGGAAATAAGACAATAATTATGGAAGTGGTCATCGAAATAAAAAGTGTCATTAAAAGTGTACTTTTTACGCCTTCTTTAATTCTTTCAATCTTTCCTGCACCAAGGTTCTGTCCAACAAAAGTAGAAATTGCCATCCCAAAATTTAGAGCTGGTACAGTTGCAAATGCATCAATCTTTGTTACAGCAGTAAAAGCAGCAAGAACATCTGTGCCAAACCCGTTTACGATTTTTGTTAAAAGCATTGCACCCACTCCTACCATAATCTGTTGAATGCCGGAAGGGAGTCCTATCGAAACACTTTTCTTAAAAATTTCCCAATCAAAGATAAGTTTGTTTTTTAAGTTGAAAAGCTCATTTCTTTTACTCAAAAAGAAAAATCCAAGAAAAAACGAAATCCCCTGTGCAATAACAGTTGCTAAAGCTGCACCTCCAACATCAAGCTTAAAAACTATTACAAAAAGGAGGTCAAGTCCAATATTTACGAAAGTGGAAATAATAAGTAAATAAAGTGGAGTCTTTGAATCACCAAGTCCCCTCAATATTGCAGCAAGAGAGTTGTACCCAAAAAGAAGAGGTATTCCAAGAAATATTATTAACATATAGGTCTTTGCTCTTGTAAAAACATCTGAAGGGGTGGACAAAATTTTCAAAATCAGGGGGGTAGTAAACACTCCTGTTATCATAATGACAAAAGAAAAAATAAACAAAAAGATGTAAGCAGTGGAAATAGTCTTCTTAAGCATTTCAAAGTTTTTTGCACCAAAAAATTGTGAAACCAGAACGGTTGTGCCCATTGTTGCTCCCATTACAAGTGCAATAATCAAAAACATAATGGGAAAACTCACACCGACAGCAGCAATCGCTTCTTTGCCCACAAATTGTCCAACCACTATACTATCCACCATATTATAAAGCTGTTGAAATAGATTTCCCAAAAGCAAAGGCAGAGTAAATCTTAAAATTTTTTTACCTATTTCACCCCTCGTCATATCCTGCATAAATTTTCTCCTGAAAAGCCGTATTTTATTTCAAATTTATTCATTTAGAGTTTTACGACTGCACATTTTTACAAAAATCGTCTCCATTTCGGAATAATCCTTTAATTTTGCGATTTTATCTCTCAATTCCCTTGAAAATGGTAATCCCTTTGTCATATAGAGTAAAATCCCCCTTATGGCAACTATATTCTGACTTTTCATATGTTCACAATAATTCTTTGCAAAATTTAAAATCATCTTTTTGACTTCCATTTTAGAAGGTTCATGATAATTACCGGATTCAAAATATTCTTTCACCATTTTGAAAATATAGGGTTTTTCCAGTGCAGCTCTCCCGATCATTACTCCATCTGCTCCAGTAATTTTAAGGATATTTTTTACATCTTCCGGTTTTTTTATATCACCATTGGCAATCAAAAATTTTTTTGTCATCTGTCTTGCCCTGGCAACATATTCCCAATTTGCATTACCGCTATAAAATTGGGTGGCAAGCCTTGCGTGAAGAGAGATTATGTCGGCTCCCGCATTATCGAGGAGAGGGATTATATTTTCAAGCTCTTCTTTGTCAAAACCAGCTCTTATCTTGGCAGAAACCAGTAAGTTTTCATCTTTTAATGCTTTAACAATATCTGCCATCTTTTGTGGATGTTTCAAAAGAAAGGCTCCAGCTTTGCCCTTTAAAACTTTCTTTACAGGACAACCAAAGTTTATATCTACCATCTTTAAATTAACTTTTTCACTCAAATATCTTACTGCGCTGACAAACTTTTTTTCATCACTTCCAAAAAGCTGGATTACCTCATAATTACACCCAACTTCAATTTTCTTAAAGGATTGAATATTATTTCTAATTAAACCCTCAATACTTACCATTTCAGTGAAAGTCAATCCTGCTCCAAAGTTAAGTACCATTTTTCTAAAAACTGAATTTGTAAAGCCAGCCATAGGTGCAAGCCAAACGTTGTTTCTTATTGAAAAGTCTGGCAGATTAATGGGATGATAAAAAACACAATCGGACATTAAATCCTCTGCTTTTTCAAAAAGAGGGGGAAAACTTTGAGCCGCCTGGGGATCGAACCCAGGGCCCTCGCCTTAAAAGGGCGATGCTCTACCGTCTGAGCTAGCGGCTCATTCTTTATTTGATTATAAGGGCTCTCCTTGAAGTAAGTATAGTCCCCTAAAATAACAGCACAATTTAGTAAATAATATTATAATACAATGATGAATTTCTGTCAAAAAATGGAATAAACAATCGCTTTCTTGACTTTAGAAAGTTGTACAATTATAATTTTTTAACCAGTTTGGGCAGGTAAAAATGAAAAGTTTTTTAGTATTTATAGTTATTTTTTTCTTTTCTTTTTCATTCAGCAGTGAAATTGCAGAAATCAGAAAGCTTTACCAGAGCGCATTAATATATCTTGATGAGGGGAAGTTAGATCTTGCTGAAACCAATCTGATTTCCATCCTGAGATATCCCAATCAGAATAGAAAAGCTATAAGGACGTTTGTTTCAAAAGCCCATTATTTTCTTGGAGAAGTATATTTTATTAAGGAAGATTTTAATAAAGCTATTATTAATTACAGAATAGTGCTTGAAAGATTTAAAGAAGAAGAAATTTATTCAAAAACTTTATATAAACTTGGAAGAACATTGATTATAGCTGATAGGTTAAATGAAGGAATTGGAGTACTTGAGGATTTTATATTGAATTATCCACAAAACAGTGAGCTGATCCCTTCTTCTTATTACTGGCTTGGCAGAGCATATTTAAAAAAAGGTGAAAGAAATAGAGCAATTTCATATTACAAAAAAATACTTGAATCTTATCCTAATTCTTATTTTGCTTACGAAGTCAGGGAGAGTTTAAAAACCCTTTCCGGAATGGAGGAAAACGAGGGAATGATTTCAAACATTCCTTTTGTAACCAACAAAAATATATTGATCGAGAAAGAAAAAAAAGAAAAACTTGAAAAAGAAAAAGAGTTATTAAAAAAGATAATTGCTTTGCTGGAAATAAAACAGGAGTTGCTGGAGTTAAAAATGGAATATCTTAATAGAATTGCCAGAGAAAAAGAGGAAAGTTTAAAATGAAAAATATGTTTTTGGCATTTTTTTTAATTCTTTTCTTCACAACAAGGCTTTGTGCAGAAATTGTAGTAATATCAAACAATTATATTCTTGGTGGAATAGACAGGCAAACCGGCAGAATAATAATTCAGACTATCGAAGGTGACGCAACAACCTCTCTTGATAATAATAAATATCTGCTCTACTCAAAAGTTCCACCCACCAGTCTTATAGCTATTTTTGTAAATGGGGAAACCGTGATTTATGGTAGCCAGAAGGGTAGATGGTTAAGAAAACCTTACGTAAATGGGGATAAAGTAACTTCAGCATGGCAATATAAAAATCTCTCAGCCCTTCTTGAATTGAAGCCAGTTCATAACCCTTCAACTGGATTTCCGGATAATATCTTAATATATTGCTCTGTAATGAACAATGCCAATAAATTAAAAGTGGGTGTTGCAATTATTTTAGACATACTGCTTGGAGAAACAGAACCAAGGTTTTTTAACATTTCTGAAAAGGGTATATTTTCAAATGAAATGCAACTTGAAAAAGATGATATTCCTTTTTACTGGTATACAATGGATGACATTGATAATCAAACTATGAGGGTTCAGGGAATACTTTACAAATATGGTGCAATTAAACCGGATAGGATTGTTTTTGCCACGTGGGATAGAGTTTCAGAATTATGGGGATTGGAAATAAACAGTGGTTATGACTTCAGAAGGAGAGGCACAACACAATATGATGGAGCTGTTGGTATTTTTTACGACCCGAGAGAATTAAATAACGGTGAAGTTCTGGAGGCAGCTACAATATATGGAATTATGGGTTCAAATGTACTTACAGAAGAAGACTTTTTGTTGACATTAAACATACCTAAAGAGCCAAAAGAACTACCAATTCCTATAGTTGGAATGCTGGTTAATAGATCCTCGGAGGAAATAGAAAAACTTTCGTTGGATATTACTTTACCTGAAGGTTTTTACCTTACAGATGGTTTAAAGACCGTTGAAACTTCAAAAATTCCGCCTGGAGGCTCATTCCAGACAAAATGGGTAATGTCAGCAGAAGCGGCTGGCGGAAACTTTCTTGTTAAGGTAAAAGCCAGTATAACACAGAAAAAACAACAAAAAACAATGGAAGTGGTGGATTCTTTCTATGCAAATTTTTACAAAAAATCAGAAGATGGTTTTACTGGAAAACAAAAAACTGCAGAAGATGGATATAAAAAAGAAATCAGTAAGAGAACTGATCTGGTTGAAAAGGATCAAAAATTAAAAAAAATAGAAAAACTCCTTGACGAAATTGATCAAATTTATGAAAACTGGATAGAAATATATAAAACTATCTTTCAGGATAAAAATTATACCAGAGAGCAGATTGACAGAGCCCTTCTCGAAATAAATAAAGAGATTGAATACTTTAACCGAATTATTAGCAATGAAATAAAATAAGGATTAACAATGGCAAAAAATTACTTTCAGGAAAGATTAAATAAACTTTTAGAAAAGATGGGAGAGAAAGAGGCATTTCTTGTTACACTTCCAGAAGAAATTTATTATTTTACCGGATTTACCGGAGAAGATTCATATCTTATAATTAAAAAGAGTGAAATTTCTCTTTTTACTGATTTAAGATTTACAGAACAGGTAAAAAGAGAAAAAAAAATAGATTTGAATATTTATGAAGTCACTTCTCAAAATAAAGTTATAACACATATAAAAGACAATCTGAAAAAGGATAATATTGAGACTCTTTTAATCTCAAAAAAAGATATAAATTTTCATTCTGGAGAAAGTCTTCAATTGCTTTTACTTGAAAATTTAATTGAACTGAAAGATTCAAACTATGTAAAAAAAATGAGAGAAATAAAGGATGAATATGAAATTGAAATAATCAAACAAAACCTTATGTTAACAGAGCTTTCATACAATTTAATTCTTCCTTTTGTAGAGGAGGGTAGAACTGAACTGGAGGTAGCGGGGGAGCTGGAGTATTTTTTAAGAAAAAATGGAAGCGAAAGCATGGCTTTTGAAACAATAGTTGCCTCTGGAGAAAGAAGTGTGCTGCCCCATGGAAGAGCAACAGAGAAGGTTATAAGAAAAGAAGAGATTATTCTATTTGATTATGGGATAAAAAAAAATAGATATTGCTCTGACTTTACAAGATGTTATTATTTTGGTAAAATAATTAGCGACGAAATTTTAAGAATTCACGGTGTGGTAGAGAAGGCTTTAAAAGCAGCAGAAAATGCTGTAAGGGCTGGCATAAGTGCAAAAGATATTCACAGGGTTGCCTGGAATATTATTGATAGAGAGGGTTATTCTTCAAATTTCTGGCATTCCACAGGACATGGAGTGGGACTAGAAATTCATGAGGCACCTTCTATTTCTGAGAGAAGTGATACGATCCTTGAAGAAGGGATGGTTTTTTCAGTTGAGCCGGGCATTTATGTGCCCGGTGTTGGGGGGATAAGGCTTGAAGATATTGTAGTTGTGAGAAAGGATGGGGCGGAAGTGTTAACAACCACAGAATATGAATTATGACAGAAATTAAAGTTTACACAGGAGATAAAATATGACAACATCAAATGATCTTAGGAAAGGCATGATATTAAAGATTGAAGGTGAGCTCTATGCAGTTCTATTTTATCAGCATCACAAACCAGGTAAAGGAGGTGCTGTTGTAAGAACAAAACTTAGAAATATAAAAAAAGACACTGTTATTGAGAAAACCTTTAAAGCAGGCGAGCCACTTGAAGATGTTATGGTAGAAACAAAGCAAATGCAACTTTTGTATGAAGAGGGAGATAGTTACGTATTTATGGATTTGGAAAGTTACGAGCAATTCCACGTGCCAAAAGAAATCGTGGGTGAAGCGGAAAAATACTTAAAGAATGAAATGATTTGTGAAGTTTCTGTTTACGAAGGTGAAATCATTTTAGTAGAACCACCAATGTTTGTTGAGCTTGAGGTTGTTGAAACAGACCCTGGTGTGAGGGGTGATACAGTGAGCGGTGGTTCAAAACCAGCCAGACTTGAAACTGGAGCAGTAATTCAGGTTCCTCTTTTTGTAAGCATTGGAGATAAAGTAAAAGTGGACACAAGGGATGATAGGTACATAGAAAGAGTAAAATAAGGAGGCAAAATGGCGTCAATAGATGAGATAAAAAAACTTTATAAGGTTTTTGAAAATGAAGAGGTTGGAGAAATAGAACTAAGAAACAAAGATAAAGCGATAAGAATTAAATTAGCGAAAAAAGAAGAAAAAAAAGAAGTCCAGAGGGTTCAGGAAGTTATTCCACAGATAGAGCCGAAACCAAAAGAACCACCTATTTACGAGGTAAAATCAAACTGGATTGGCTACTTTACAAGAATAAATCCCAAAACGGGGGAAAATTATGTCAAACTAAGAGATGTAGTTAAAAAGGGAGATATATTAGGACATGTTAGTGTGCTTGGAGTTTTGCAGGATATAAAAGCAGAAGAAGGGGGAAAGATTAAAGAGATCCTTGTTGAGGAGGGGCTTGCTGTAGAATATGGGCAACCACTTATGAGAATAGAAATTACCGAGAAATAATGGAGGAAAAATGTTTAGAAAGATTCTTATAGCAAATCGTGGAGAGATTGCAGTTAGAGTAATAAGAGCTGCAAAGGAGCTGGGTATAAAAACAGTTTCGATACATTCTGAGGCTGATGAAGAATGTCTTCATACCAAACTTTCTGATCAGGATATCTGTATTGGACCACCACCGTCAAAGGAGAGTTATCTTAATATATTTTCAATCCTTAGTGCTGCAGAGATAAGCGGAGCGGATGCCATACATCCTGGCTATGGTTTTCTTGCAGAAAACTCCAAATTTTCAAGTATATGTAAGGATCACAAAATTACCTTTATAGGACCTTCAGGAGAAGTTATCGATTTACTTGGTAACAAGGATAAAGCAAGAAAGACAATGGCAGAGGTTGGAGTACCTGTGACTCCCGGCACAGGGATAATAAAAAGACCCGAGGAGGCTGTGGAGTTCGCAAGAGAAGTTGGATATCCAGTTATTGTTAAAGCTGTAGCTGGTGGTGGTGGGAAAGGAATGAGAGTGGCTTGGTCTGACGAGGAGTTGATAAATGTTATTCCTATAGCTGAGGGAGAAGCAAAAGCTGCATTTGGAAATCCTGATGTATATGTAGAAAAATACCTTGAAAATCCGAGACATATAGAAATTCAAATCTTAGCAGATAGTTATGGTAATGTTGTTCATCTTGGGGAAAGGGATTGTTCTATCCAGAGAAGACATCAAAAACTACTCGAAGAAACACCAAGCCCTGCAATTACTCCAGAAATAAGAAATGCAATGGGAGAAGCTGCAAAAAAAGGAATTAAAAGTGTTGGATATGTAGGTGCTGCGACGGTAGAGTTCCTTTTTGAAAATGGAAACTTTTATTTTATGGAAGTAAATACAAGAATACAGGTGGAACATCCAATAACTGAAATGATAACCTCTGTGGATATAGTAAAAGAACAGATACTTGTTGCCATGGGGGAAAGGCTTTCATTCAAACAGGAAGATGTGGAATTCAAAGGGCACGCTATTGAGTGCAGAATAAATGCTGAAGATCCATTCAAAAACTTTATGCCAACACCCGGGAAAATAGAAGAATATAGAGTACCAGGGGGACCCGGAATAAGAGTAGATTCTCATTTATATTCAGGATATGAAGTTCCCAAGTATTATGATTCTTTAATTGCCAAGCTTATTGCATGGGGTAGGGACAGGGAAGAAGCTATAGTCAGAATGAAAAGAGCCTTACAGGAATTTACGATTACAGGGGTAAAAACGACAATTCCTTTCTTTGAAAAACTCCTTGAGAATCCAGATATTATAAAAGGCAACTATTCCACAAAATTTCTTGAGAATTTTACTCTTGAAAAGTAGTGTCAGAACCGGGCAATTTTAGGGAAGTTACATTAAAAAGGAGGATTTATGTGGAGAATTAGCTTACGATTTGTCCTTATGGTATGGTTTTTAGTGGCCGGTACTCTTTTTGCTGAAGAGAAAGAAAAGATTGAGCAGAAAAAGGTGTTGCTTGTTTTTGAGGAGGCAAACTCTTACATTAATAAATGGCGGGTTATTTTTAAGGATGAGTTTATGAAGCAGGGATTTATTTTTGAGGAAATTCCGGTTGCTGAAGCTGGAAAAAAGGATTTTTCAAAGTATGACTTTATTGAAATATATGGGGCTGTAATGGCATTCACTTATAGACAGCCCATTCGTGAGTGGTTAAAAACTGAAACAAATATATCAGGCAAAAAAGTTGGTTTGTTTGTTACCGCCAATCGCTGGTTTTTAGAAAAGTATTATAAACAACTGGAAGAAATTTTAAAAGGGAAAAAAGCGATAGTTGTTGATTCTGTTTCCTCTGCGACTTTAAAACTCAGTGAAGAGGAAAAGCGTAAGTTAATAAGTAACCATATTGAGAAGATAAAAAAGGAGGACAGGTGAAAGATAATGGTTTGACAGGTGGGATTTATTTTTTGACAATTATTGGAGCAGCCATATACTTTGTTCAGCACTCTGCCAGCTTCTGGGGTGGAGTTCTGGGAATATTAAAGGCCTTAATATGGCCATTACTTGTTACTTATAAAGTACTTGAGATACTAAAATTCTAATTTTTTTGTAATTGGTCAGCTCTTTTTCTTTATTTTCAATAAAACTCATCCTCTCCAGCATATTCAAGCCAGTTGTAAGTAGCAATGTTTTTGCTATTTTTCCCGAGGGATGTGGTATAAAGTCCTAAAACACAGCCTACAAATCAATCTGATTCTTTTGTGCTTAAAAATTTTGCGTCTAACTTATCCTGACCACGGACATTCTGGTGTTCTGGCAATTATGACAAAATTGCCTCCTCTGTCAATTAGAGTTGAAGTGATGTAGAATGTTTCTCTCTGCTATCTTATTGCGGAAGCAAAAATTCCCCTTGAAACTTTAGATCCTATGAGTGTAGTTGAGAGACTGCCAGGGTTTTAATATAAAATGTTACATCCAGCATTTTACCTCTGAAGAGAAGCTATATACTTGCCAACTCTATCAACTCCCTTTTCTTCAAATACAAGGATTGTTTGTGTGCCAATTACAGCTATTTCTACTTTGCCTTTTAGAAATTCTATTTCGTTTTTTTCTTTTATTCCAAATCCCAGAGCCAGTGGTAGAGATGTAAATTTTTTGCATCTTTCTATGTACCTCAGAAGTTCGGTGTTAAAATCTGTCTTTTGTCCTGTAATTCCTTTTCTTGCAACACAGTAGATAAATCCCTCTGCATTTTTGGAGATGAGCTTTAATCTTTCATCTGTAGAGGTTGGAGTAAAAATAAATATGGGGGATAATCCTTCTTTTTTCATACTTTCAATATATATTTCTGCTTCTTCGGGGGGTAAATCCGGCACTATTGCCCCTTTTATACCAGATTTTTTAGCATCAGCCACAAAGTTTTTTACCCCATACTTAAACATAATATTATAATATGTCATAAACAAAAATGGAATATTAAAGTCAGTACTGACACTTTTAGCAAAAGCAAGGCAATCCTTCACACTCACGCCATTTTTTAATGCCACATGATTGGCTTTTAAAATTACAGGCCCATCGGCTATAGGTTCGGAGAATGGAATTTGAAGCTCCATCAAATCAACTCCATTTTTTACCATATGCTCAACTATTTTGTAGGAAATATTTAAATCTGGATAACCTATCACAATATGTGTCATCAGTAAAATTTCTTTTTCTTTCCTTTTTTTATTTATGTATTCTTTTAGCATTGTATCCCTCCGCCTTTTTAATGATAAACTCTTCCCAGTTTTTGTCTCCGATTGCATCAGCTACTGTGAAAATATCTTTGTCGCCTCTTCCCGACAGGTTTATTACAATTATGTCTTCTTTTTTTAAGGAAGAGGCTTTGCGAAATGCACAGGCAAAAGCATGAGCTGATTCGAGAGCTGGCACTATTCCTTCTTTTCTTATGGCAAGTTTTACAGCTTCTACTACCTCTTTGTCAGTTGCGACCTCAAATCTCACTCTATCTTGTGTTTTAAGGTGAGCAAGGATTGGTGAAACCCCGATGTAATCAAGCCCTGCTGCAACACTGTGTGTTTCAAGCATTTGCCCTTCATTATTCTGAAGGAAATATGTTTTATAACCCTGGGCCACACCGAGAGAACCATTTCCTGATGCAAGTCTTGAGGCATGTTTGCCAGTTTTAAGACCATATCCTCCTGCTTCAACACCAATAAGTTCAACCTCTTTGTCGTAGAGAAATTCATAGAAAACTCCCAGGGCATTAGAGCCACCGCCAACACAGGCATAAATCTTTGAAGGAAGTCTTCCCTCAACTTTCATTATTTGTGCCTTCAATTCTTTGCTGATTATAGATTGAAAGTATGCAACCATTTCGGGGAAAGGATGTGGCCCACAGGCGGTCCCAAGAACATAATGTGTTGTATCCATGTTTGTAGCCCAATCCCTTAGAGCCTCATTTATTGCGTCTTTTAATGTTCGACTTCCAGCTTTGACAGGGACAACATTTGCTCCAAGTTGTTGCATCCAGAATACGTTAGGTCTTTGCCTTTCAACATCTATCTCACCCATGTAAATTGTACATTCAAAACCAAACTTTGCCGCCATTGTGGCTGTTGCAACACCATGCTGACCTGCTCCAGTTTCTGCTATTACACGCTTTTTACCCATCCGTTTTACCAGAAGACCCTGACCAATAACGTTGTTTAGCTTATGAGAGCCAGTATGGTTTAAATCTTCCCTCTTTATATATATTTTTGGCTTGCCAAAATATTTTGTTAAATTTTCTGCAAAGGTAAGAGGTGTTGGTCTGCATGAGTAAGTTTGCAAAATGTTTTCATATTCCTGCCAGAAACCCCTATCATTTTTTGCCTCTTCAAAGGCTTTAATAAGTTCTTCAATAGTTGCCATAAGAATTTCTGGCACATAAATTCCTCCGAATTCACCATAATAACCTTTCTTTTCCATTTAACCCTCCTATGTCGGGTATTTGATTATAAAATGTAAGTTAATTGCTTCCATGCCATCACTACTTTTTTAAAATCTGACTGAAGTCAAATTCTTCTGTGTTGATCCACATTTCAACAAAAATTCCCGGCTTTTCTTCAAAAAAAATTCCCCTTTTTACTAAAAGTAAAGGAAAATTTTTCTTCTGATTAAAAATCTTTCTCAATTCATCATTGCCAATAACAGCCTTAAAAACCTGTTTTATTTGATATACCTGAAGACAATAAGTATTCTCCACAAGTTCTGAGAGCTGGATTTTTTCAAGATTATAATTTTTTACATCGGGGAAAAGGGAAATATCAAGATAAAATTTTTCAAATATCAGTGGTTTATTTTCAATAATATCAAGCCTTGAAAAAAAGTAAACACTTTTTTCAAAGAAGGGATTGGAAGCATTATCAACCCTGATAATTTTAATCTCATCCACAATTTTTTTTCTCAAATTTAGATTTTCTTTTTTTACAGCCTCTGTTATGCCAATTAAATCAAATATCAAAATTTCCTTACGATTTTTAGTATCAGCAACATAGGTTCCACTTCCCTTTTTTTTGAAAATCAGACCTTTGGATTTAAGATAATCAAGTGCCTGACGCACTGTAGGTCTACCAACCTTAAACTTTTTTGCCAGAACTGGTTCTGAATCAATTTTTTCTCCAGCTTTTAATTCTCCGGATTTTATCCTGCTTTCTAAGATAGTGGCAATTTGATAATAAAGTGGTAGTGGAGAATGGGAAATTAATTTTTCTTCTTTCATAATGCTTAATTATAACACATATTTGTAAAGTTGTCAAGACAAATTTAAATATTATTTCTATGTTTTATAAACAAAAAAAGTAATCGTTCAGTGTAAGGAAAAATCATTTCAGGTTAGACACTGGTGATTTTTGACAAAAAATGAATAAATATTTATAATACTCTTTTTAGCGACTTTAGGTAGCCTAGTGGTATATCTTTTCTTTAGAAGTGAGGAAATATGGAGTTTATCGATTTAAAGAAGCAGTATTCTTTGTATAAGTCAGAAATTGATAGTAAAATTCAAATGGTTATTGAAAATGCAAGTTTTATAATGGGAAAAGAATTAAGAGAACTTGAAATTAAACTTGCAGAATATACTGGTGTAAAGCATGCCATAGGCTGTGCTTCTGGAACAGACGCATTGATGCTTGGATTACTTGCTTATGATGTGAAAGAAGAGGATGAGATAATTACAACCCCATTTACGTTTGTTGCTACAGCAGAAGTTATTTCTTTTCTTGGAGCAAAGCCGGTTTTTGTAGATATAGATGAGAGAACTTATAACATTGATGTAAGCCAGATAGAAAAAAAAATTACACCCCACACAAAAGGCATAATGCCGGTTTCGCTTTTTGGGCAGACCCCGGATATGGACGAAATAAATAAAATTGCAAAAAAATATAATCTATTTGTAATAGAGGATGGCTGTCAATCCTTTGGAGCAATATACAAAGGGAGGAAATCCTGCGGTTTAACAGATATTGGTACCACCTCTTTTTTCCCTTCAAAGCCTCTTGGGTGTTACGGGGATGGAGGAATGGTTTTCACAAATAATGATGTACTTGCTGAAAAAATTCGTTCTTTATTGAACCATGGTCAGGTTGCAAGATACACGCACCATTACATAGGTTTAAATATGAGGCTTGATAATCTTCAGGCAGCAATATTGCTTGCAAAGTTTGAACATTTTGAAGAAGAGGCAAATTTAAGGCATAAAGTTGGAATGAAGTATAATGAGCTTTTGAAAGGTACCGTCATTACTCCATACATTGAAAGTTATACAGACAGATGTGTATTTGCACAATATTCAATAAGGGTTAAGAATAGAAGTGAATTTATAAAAAAACTGGAAAGTCTCGCTATTCCTACTGCAGTACATTATCCATTACCAATTCATCTGCAAAAAGCATATAGTTATCTCGGTTATAGAGAGGGTGATTTTCCTGTAAGTGAGCTTGTATCAAAAGAAATTGTAAGTTTACCAATGCATCCATTTTTGAGCGATGAAGATATAAGATATATTGTAGATTGTGTTAAAAAATCTATACCTTAAATTGTGTGATTTTTTAGGGATAATAGAGATAACCTTAAAAAAACAACACTCTGGCGTTACTTTTTCTGAAGTTATCTCTATGTTCACAAACAATTAAAGAATTATCACACAATTTAGGTCTAAGGTGATTTTTTTAGAAGATATTAAAATCTTTCGATAATATTTATATCAAATTTGTAGGGGTTGAGATGAAGAAACTTGTTACATTTCTCTTACTGGTTTTTGAGTTATCATTTTCTACAGGAACAAATGTTTACAAATATGATTATAACGATCCTGAATCCATTATAAAAAGTGCATTTTTGATGCTGAAAAATGCAGATTTTAAAGCAATGCTTGAAATAACCGAACTTTATGAAAAAAAAAGGGTTTTAAATATAATCAGTGAGATTTCCAATACACCCGGAACTGAAAAAATTTTAGTTCTGGAGTCAAAGAAAATAAAAACCTTTGAGATTGTAGGTAAAGAAGAATACACAAACGACTCAACTAATCATTTTGTTATTGTAATAACAAAGTGGGTAGTTGCTAATGAGGGTAAAGCCCCAAAAAATTCAGATATTTATGATAGTATTGAATCTCAGATTAATCCAAAGTCAAAAACAACAAAAGACAGTGTTGTTTACGTGGACTATCTTCTAAAAAAGATTGATGGAAAATGGAAAATAATTTCAAAAAGAAGCAAGTAAGATGTATAGTGTGTGGTGGAAAGACTGGTGGGCATCTAATTCCGGGCATAGCTATTTATGAGATTTTAAAGAAAAAAGGGGTTTCTGTACGCTATGTCTTAAATTCCACCGATATAAAATTTCCAGTAGTTAAAAGAATTGAGGAAGCCGACAGACTTTTTTTAAACATTTCAAGCATTTCAAGAAAATTTTCTTTTAAATCAATATTTTATGTTTTTAGACTTTTTTTTGCATTTTTAAAGATTTTTAGAAAAATTGCTTCTTTTAAGCCGAATTTTGTTATCATAACTGGTGGGTATATCTCAAATCCTGTGGCATTAAGTTCCATATTTCTTTTTAAGCCACTCTATATTCTTGAACAGAATAGTGTTGCAGGTATAACAAACAGGTTTTATTCAATGTTTGCGAGAAAAATCTTTACTTCCTTTGAAAAAACCTTAAAAATTCCTGAAAAGAAGGCTATATATACCAGGAATCCGTTGCTTTGCTTTGAAAAAGTAGAAAAAAAATTGGCACGAAAATTCTTTGAACTCGAAGAATATGAAAAAGTTATTGGAATCATAAGTGGAAGCCAGGGAGCAAGAAATGTGAACAATGTAATCATAAAAATCCTTGATAGACTGGATAAAGAAAATATTGGTATCATCTGGAGTATCGGGGCAGTAGAGTTTGAGAGATTAAGATATTCGGGGGAGCTTGAAAAAATAAAGAAATATTCCAATCTAAGGTTTTATCCTTTTATTGAGAAAATGAATTATTTTTACTCATCCATCGATATTGCAATTTCGAGGGCTGGTGCGACTTCCATTTCTGAGCTGCTTTATTTTGGTGTCCCGTCAATCTTTATCCCCATAAAGAATTCTCCAGACAATCATCAGGAACTCAATGCAAGATTTCTTACAGACAAAAATGTAGCCCAAATTATTCCTGAAGATAGCCTGAATGAAGAAAATTTGTTTTCTTTAGTTAATAAAATGCTTTCAAACCTAAAAGATTATAAAAAAAATTTCTCTCTTTTTAATAGAAGTGAAAAACTGCCACAGGAACTTATTGTAGATGAGATAATTAAACTGGAGGGAAAATGAGAATACTGGTCGCAGGTGGTGCTGGATATATCGGAAGCCATGTCTGTAAACTCCTTTACAAAAAGGGCTATGAAGTGGTTGTGTATGACAACCTTTCGAGGGGATATAAGGATTTTGTAAAATGGGGGGAATTCGTTGAAGGAGATATTTCTGACGAAAGAAAGCTGAAAGAAGTTTTTAATGCTTATAAGATTGAGGTTGTTATGCACTTTTGTGCTTTTATAGAAGTAGCTGAATCGGTAATCGAACCAGAAAAATATTACATTAATAATTTAGCAAACACAATTTATCTATTGAAAGCAATGAGAGAATGCAACATAGATAAATTTATCTTTTCATCTACCGCTGCCATTTTTGGAAATCCCGCACAAATTCCTATTAAAGAAGATGCTCCAAAAAATCTCATAAACCCTTATGGAAGGATAAAGTTAATGGTTGAAAACATGCTTGATGATTATGATAAAGCTTATGGACTGAAAGCAATTTGCTTCAGATATTTTAATGCAGCAGGGGCAGATCCTGATGGAGAAGTAGGGGAAGCACACAATCCAGAAACTCACCTGATACCTCTTGTGCTTGATGCTGCGATTGGCAGAAAGGAGTGTGTAAAAATCTATGGGGATGATTATCCTACAAAAGACGGCACATGTATACGAGATTATATTCATGTAAACGATTTGGCAGAGGCTCATATTTTAGGATTGAAATTTTTATTTGAGCAGAGTAAATCTGAAAAATTTAATCTTGGTAGTGGAGAGGGATATTCTGTCAGAGAAATTATAGATACTGTTAAAGAGGTCACTAAAAAGGACTTAAAAGTTGTGGTTGGTTCAAGAAGAGAGGGGGATCCAGCAATTTTGATTGCAGATAGTCAGAAGGCAAAAAAAATGCTCGGATGGGAAATAAAATTCAACCTGCAAGATATAATTAAAACCGCATGGGACTGGCATAAAAAATTGACTGGAGGAAAGCTTGAGTGAAAAAGAAAAAAGAGTAGCCTTTTTTGATTCTGGCATTGGTGGGCTTACAGTTTTAAAGGAATGTATAAAAATTTTGCCTGATGAGGACTATATATATTTTGCAGATACAGATAATGTTCCATATGGCATAAAAACCAAAAGAAAAGTAAAGGGGTTAATCTTTGATGCCGTTGAATTTATTGTCAAGCATGATATAAAAATGCTTGTTGTTGCCTGCAATACAGCTACAAGTGTAGCAATAGCTGACTTAAGGGCAAGATACAACTTTCCAATTGTTGGAATGGAACCGGCAGTTAAACCTGCATTGGAGAGATGTTTAAAAAAGAAGGTGCTTGTACTTGCTACATCTCTCACCCTGAGGCTTGAAAAACTTGAAAGGTTAATTTCAGCACTTGACAAAAATCACAGAGTTGATAAACTTCCGCTTGATGGACTTGTAGAATTTGCTGAAAGATTTGAGTTTGATACAGATAATGTAAGAAAATATTTGCAAGATATGTTTCAAAATTTATGTCTAAGTGAATATGAAGCTGTTGTGCTGGGTTGCACGCACTTTATCTACTTCAAGGAGCTTTTTAGGCTGTACTTTAAGAATGATGTTGCAATAATTGATGGAAATGAGGGGACAGTAAGAAATATAAAAAGGATTCTTTCTGAAAAATCTCTCTTGAATGACAAAGGAAAGTCGGATATAACATTTTTTATTTCAAAAAGAGAAAACCCACAAATTTCAAAGGAATGGTTAAAACTTCTTGAAGGCTGATTTCGGGTTTTAATTAACGTATATATCTATATCTTGCAAATAAATAGAATGACTATTGTGAAATTTTGGTAAAAGCCATAACCCATGATAGAACAATAATAAGAACTGAAAGACACCCGAAAAAAATATTTAAAAATCTATTTTTGAGATTAACTTTCTTACTTGAAAAAGTATAAATACTACCTATCAATAAACCGCAAAGATAACCAGAAAAATGAGCTGTAATGTCCGAACCTGCAGATGTACCAAATAATCCCAGAAATGCAAGTGAAGAAGCAAAAGGCAAAAATGCTGTGTTTTTTATTATCAGGTTTGTTCTGCCGGAATTGAAAATCCTTTCACCCGTAAGCAATCCGAGAGCCCCAAAGCATGCGGTGGAAGAGCCAAGAGCCACATAAGTCTCATGCTGGACTAAAACTGAAATTAGATTGCCGGCTATTCCAGAAATAAGAACAAAAAACCAACCTGTGCCTTTACCTATCTTTTTAAGCACAAAGTAAATAATAAGTCCACCGAAAAGGGCATTTGATAGAATATGGAGAAAATCGGCATGCAAGGTCAAGGCTGTTATCAATCTATACCACTCATTTTGCCAAACCTTTTTTACTGATAATACTCCCAGTTCAAGAATATTCAATTCCAGAAAAAAATTTTTCTCCATCATCTGGAAAAGATAGAAACTAAAAAAGACAACAATTACAAGATAGTAAGAAAAATAATCAAATTTATCTTTTTCTGATAATACATCCTTCAAAACAAGTTGATTTTCCTTCCTGTAACAATATATTTGAGAAAGGGCATTCCTTCTTTCGTTTTTCTCAACTAAAATTATTTTAAAATTTCCTTCACTTCTGATTTCAAATGGAATATTCATTGCAGAAAACAGCAAAACAATTTCTTTAAATTTTTCATTTCTTTTAAACTTTAACTTAAGATCTTCTTGCTTCATTTTCAAAATTTAAAATTAAGTTTGATAAAAGTCAATTTTTTTGGTTTGTTTAAATTCTTGTCTGTCGTTTCGTGTCGTTTCATGTCAAGATTTGACACAAAATTATAAATAAAAATAAATTCAACACAACATTTTTACTTAATTGACACAAAAATCTCTCTTTTACTTGACAAAATAAAAAATTTTTTATATAATATTCCTACTAAATAGATAGGAATTATATATTATAATAGAGGAGAATTTTATGGAATATTACAATAATATTCTTGAACTCATAGGAAATACACCGTTGGTTAAATTAAATAAATTGGTTAAAGAAGAAATGGCTGATATTTTGGTAAAGCTTGAATATTATAATCCAGGAGGTAGTATAAAAGATAGGATAGCGTTTTCGATGATTGAAGATGCTGAAAGGAAAGGATTAATAAAAGAGGGAGCAACAATTATTGAACCTACTTCTGGAAATACAGGTATAGGTATAGCAATGATATGTGCTATAAAAGGATATAAATGCATTCTTGTAATGCCAGAATCAATGAGCCTTGAAAGAATCTATATCTTAAAATCTTATGGGGCTGAGGTGGTTTTAACCCCGGCTTTTGAAGGTATGGAAGGCTCTATTAAAAAAGCAGAGGAGTTAGCTAAAAGAATAGAAAATTCTATCATTCTCCGTCAGTTTGATAATACTGCAAATCCAGAAATACATAGAAAAACTACCTCAAAGGAAATACTTAAGGCAACAGGGGGAAAGATAGATGCTTTTGTTGCTGCAGTGGGAACAGGAGGGACTATAACTGGAGTTGGAGAAGTACTTAAGGCTTGCAATGAAAACATAAAGATAATAGCTGTTGAGCCAGCAGCTTCTCCAGTCTTATCTGGAGGCAATCCTGGTCCTCATAAAATACCTGGCATAGGGGCTGGATTTATACCGTCCATATTAAACTTAAAGATTATAGATGAAGTTGTAAGGGTTGGAGATGATGAGGCTTATAAAACTTCTATGAGGCTTGCAAAAGAAGAAGGGATTTTTGCCGGTGTTTCAGGCGGGGCTAACGTATTTGTGGCTTTGAAGGTTGCAAAAAAGCTTGGAAAGGGGAAAGTTGTTGTTACAGTTTTACCCGATAATGGTGAAAGATATTTTAGTGTAGCACAATACTATAATGTGTGATGGAGGTAAAAATGGATAGACTTTCAAAACTCGAAGCTCAAAGTATATTTATTTTAAGAGAGGCATATAAAGAATTTAAAAATAAAAACTTAGTGATGCTATGGTCAATAGGTAAAGATAGTACAGTTTTACTTCAACTTACAAGAAAGGCTTTTTTTGGACATATTCCTTTTCCATTACTTCATATTGATACACATTTTAAAATTCCAGAGATGATAGAGTATAGGAATAAATTAGCTTTAAAACTCGGATTTGAACTTATTTATGGTGAAAATACAATGGCATTACAGAAGAAACTTACCTTTCCAGATGGTAATGTTGATAGGATAACCTGCTGTAAGAATCTTAAAAGCGATGCTTTAAAATATACGCTCTCTGGAGAGTGGCCAAGATATAGATTAAATCATAAAACTGGCAAATTTGAAGTGTGGGAGAATAAAGAGCCTTTTGGAGGGGTAATAGTTGGGATAAGAGCTGATGAGGAAGGAAGTAGATCAAAGGAAAGATATTTCTCACCGAGAGGGGAAGAAAGTGAGTGGAATATAGCAGATCAGCCCCCAGAAATATGGAACTACTTTAATACAAGTTTCCCACCTAAAACTCATATAAGGATTCATCCGCTTCTTGATTGGACAGAACTTGATATCTGGGAATACATAGATAAAGAAAATGTCGAAGTTGTTACACTCTATTTTGATAAAGGAGATGGAAAAAGATATAGATCTCTTGGATGTTACCCATGCACAAAGCCAGTTGAATCTAATGCTAAAAATGTAAAAGATATTATTGAAGAGCTTAAAACTGGTAAATTTTCAAAGGTTGCTGAAAGAGCAGGAAGAGAGCAGGATAAAGAGGATGGAGGAAGTCTTGAAACTTTAAGGAAAAATGGATATATGTAGGTTAATTTTAAAGTTATATTGAGGAGAAAAAGAATGAATAAAGAGAGAGAACAATTAAATATAGTAATCATTGGACATGTTGACCATGGAAAAAGTACTTTACTTGGTAGACTGCTTGCCGATACAAATTCATTGCCAGAGGGTAAACTTGAGGCAGTGAAAGCTTATTGTGAAAGAAATTCAAAGGTTTTTGAGTATGCTTTTTTACTTGATGCATTGAAAGAAGAGCAATCACAGGGAATTACAATAGATGCAGCAAGATGTTTTTTTAAAACTGAAAAAAGAGATTATCTTATAATTGATGCTCCGGGGCATTTTGAATTTATTAAAAATATGATAACTGGAGCTTCCAGGGCAAATGCCGCAATTGTGGTCATAGATGCAAAGGAAGGAATAAAAGAAAATACAAAGAGGCATGGATATTTACTATCTATTCTTGGACTTGAAAATGTTTGTGTTGCAGTAAATAAAATGGACTTAGTAAATTATAGCGAGGAGATTTTTAACCACATTGTTGGTGAATATATTGGCTTTCTTTCTTCTATAGGTATCAATGGAGTAAAATTTGTTCCCGTGAGTGCAAGAGAGGGAGATAATATAGTTTCAAAATCTGAAAAACTTAGCTGGTATAATAAAACTCTTCTTGAAGAGATAGAAAGCTGGAAGATTGAAGATGATAGTAGAAAAAAGCCTTTTCGTTTCTTTGTTCAGGATGTGTATAAGTTTACATCAGGCGATGATGAAAGAAGAATTTTAGCTGGAAATATAGATTATGGAGAAATAAAAAAAGGTGATAAAATAGTTTTTTATCCCTCAGGAAAACAGACTGAAATAGATTCAATAGAATTTTTCCCTGAAACCTTAGAATCTGCCTTTGCTGGGCAGAGTGTGGGTTTTATTATAAAAGATAAGCATTACTATGTTTCAACAGGGGAACTGATAACAAAAGAAAATGACGCCCCCCTTGTTTCAAGAAGATTTAAAGCTAATATTTTCTGGATGGAGGTAGGACCTTTAATTCTAAATAAACCCTATATGGCTAAAATAGGCACCCAAAAGGTTAATGTAAGAATTACTGATGTTGAAAGGGTGATTGATGCGACTGATCCGCAAAATGTCCTTAAAAAGGATAGACTTGAGCGTTATGATATAGGGTTATGTATAGTTGAAGCTACAAAACCAGTTGCTTTTGATTCTTATAAAGATTTAAGTAAAACATCAAGATTTGTGCTAATTGATAATTACCATATTTCTGGATGCGGAATAATTTATGAAAAGCTTGAGGATAGATTCTTTTCACTTGAAAAACAAATAAAAGAGAGAGAAAAATTATGGGAAAAGGGCTATATTACTCATAAGGATAGAGAAGTACGTTATAGACATAAGGGAAAATTTATATTAATAACTGGGAAAGACTCTTTAAAAATTTCAGAAGTTGCAAAAATGCTTGAAAAAGAACTCTTTAATCTCAATAAACATGCTTATTTCCTTTCTACCTTTTCTATTGGTGCGGGACTTGATAAGGATCTTTCTTTTGTAGAGAGTTTCGATAGAGATGAAGAAATCAGAAGAATAGGTGAAATATCCCATATTTTTACAGATAGCGGAACAATTTTTATAAGCTATGTTAATGAATTAAAAGAATACGAATATGAAATTTTAAAATTACTCAACACACCGTATGAAATTTTAGTTATCGCTATCGACAATGAAAGGAGAGATTTTTATAATGTATATTTTGATGAAGAAATTGATGTTAACGAAATTGTAAAAGAGATTATTAAAAGTCTTGCCAGGAGTGAAATTATAGAATATTACATTTAAGAGGTATTTAATGAATTTTTTACCAATTGCTATCAATATAGAGGATAAAGAAATTCTAATTGTTGGTGGTGGAAAGGTAGCTTATAAAAAGGCGAAAGTTTTAAGCCAGTATACAAATAAAATAACCTTTCTTGCAATAGAATTTATAAGCGAATTGTTAACGGATTTTCATGATTTTAAATTTATAAAAGATAAATATAGAAAAAAGTATTTAAAGAAATATTTTATTGTTTATGCTTGTACAAATAATAAAAAGATTAATGAAAAAATTTTTCTTGATGCAAGAAAGCTAAAAATGTTAGTTAATGTGTGTGACAAGCCTCTAATCTCTGATTTTATTTCACCAGCTATCTATAAAAAAGATAACATTAGTGTTGCGGTAACAAGTAATGCAATAGATGTAAAAAAAAGTGTTGCTGTTAGGGATAGGATTAAGGAGATGCTGGATGATTGGATTTAAAGGAAAGGACTATAATTATTCTATAGAAGAAAGAGAAATATTTTATAATGAAATATATAAAAACTTGCCAGAGTGTTATGTGTTACTTAAAACATGCGATAGAGTTGAACTTTACTATGAAGATAAAAATATAGGATTAACAAATGAATGTATAATAGAGACAATAAATCATCTCTTTGGGCTCGCAAGTGGAGTTGAATCTCCCATAATTGGCGAATGTCATATTTTGTCCCAGATTAAAAATGCTTATCAAAAAGCTTTAAATGAAAATAAAACATCTAAACTTTTAAATATTCTATTTCAAAAGGCTATAAATGTAGGGAAAAAAGTAAGAAGTAATACAAAAATAAGTGTTGGTTCTCCATCTCACTCTCTTGCTGCTTTTAATATTTTGAAGAAAACTTTTGGTGATCTTAATAAACTCAGAGTTACTATACTGGGAGTAAATCACTTAAATGAAGAACTGATAAAATATTTTTATAAAAATGGGGTTAATCAGATCTTTGTTGGTAATCGCACATATGAAAAAGCTTTCCAGCTTGCCCAGAAATATAATGCATTTGCATTTAAACTTGATGTGTTGGAAGAGATTTTAAAGCAAACAGATGCCTTGATTGTTGCCACTTCTGCACCACATGCTATTGTAAAAGCTGAAAATATTAAAAAAGAAATGGTTATTATTGATCTTTCTTCACCAAGAAATGTAGATATTAAAGTAAAAAACTTAAATAATGTAACGTATTTTGACATTCATGATACTGAAAAAATGATTAGAGACTCAATGAATGAAAGACTAAAAGAAAAGGAAAAAGCAAAAAAAATCATTGCCAGAGAAGTTGAAAAATTTTATACATATTTGAGAAAAATCTTTGAAAAAAATTATACCTAAGGTATTTAACGTGAAAAAACTAAAAGTAATAGCAAGAAATTCTAAATTATCACTTAAGCAAGTCGAAGAGGTTTTTAATGAACTTGAAAAAGATATAGAATATGAAGTGATTCCAATATTATCTTATGGGGATAAACATAAAGAAATTTCTTTAATGGAAGATATTCCAGAAGATTTTTTTACAAGGGAGCTTGATCTTGCTTTGCTTAAAGAAGAGGCTGATATAGCAATTCACTCAGCTAAAGATCTGCCATATCCACTTCCAGAAGGAATTATTCTTGCTGCGTTAACAAAGGGAAAAACTCAGCTTGATGCCCTTGTGAGTAAAGGATTTACTCCACTTGAAAAGTTACCAAAGGGAGCTAAAATTGGCTTATCTTCTCTTATGAGGAAAAATAATATACTTTCCATAAGGAAAGATCTTGAGATTGTTCCTATAAGAGGAACCATAGAAGAGAGGTTAAAGCTTATTGATGATGGTGTTGTTGATGCAATTATAGTTGCTGCCTGTGCACTTGAAAGACTCGGATTAAAAGATAAAATAACAGAATTACTTCCTTTTGAGACACATCCACTTCAGGGTAAACTTGCAGTAACTGTAAAAGAAGGTAGATCAGACTTGATAAGACTTTTTTATGAGATTGATGAAAGAAGGTTTTATGGAAAAGTTTATCTTGTGGGAGCTGGGCCTGGAGATAAAGATTTATTAACAATAAAGGCAAAAGAATGTCTTTCTTACGCTGATATTATCCTTTATGACGATTTAATAAGTAAAGAGATTCTTGATTTTGGAGTTAAAGCTAAAAAACTCTATGTAGGGAAAAGAGAAGGAAAACATTCTCACTCACAGAATGAAATTAATAAACTTATGGTAAAATATGCTTTTTCTGGAATGAGGGTTATAAGACTTAAAGGAGGAGAACCACTTATTTTTGGAAGAGCTCAGGAAGAGATTGATTATTTACTTAGAAGATTTATAAATGTAGAAATTATTAACGGAGTTACTTCCAGCTTTAGTGCTGCCTCAAGTTGTAACATTTCTTTAACCAATAGAGAATGTGGAAGTAAAATAATATTTGAAAGTGGACATCTGAAAGGAAAAGAACACTTAGATAAGGCCAGTAGCCACGTCTTTTATATGGGTGCTGGCTCAATAAAAGAGATTTACGAAAAAATGAAAAAAGAGTTTCCTTTAGAAACTCCAGTATTGATAGTAAAAAATGCTTCCTTAGTCGATGAAACTATCTTAAATACAAATCTTGCCAGGCTTACTTCAGTAGATATATCATCCCCAGTAATTATAATAATAGGAGAGGCTTGTAAATTCTATAACAGACAACCTAAGATTTTATATACCGGGACTAATCCTTACGAAACACTTTCAAGAATTCCCGGCGTTTTAATTCATTATCCTGTTATAAAAAGGGAAAAAGTAAAGGATTTTTTGGAACTTTCAGATGATGAGTATGATGTAATTGTGTTTACTTCGATGTTTGCTGTTGATGTCTGGACAGATTTTTATGGAGTAAAAAGGAATAAGAGAATTTATGCTATTGGAAAGAGGACAAAAGAGAGGCTTATTGAAAGAGGGTACACAGATGTTATACTGCCGGAAAAATTTAATTCCATAGCTTTATCAAAGCTTCTTAAAGAAAAAGAAAAGAAAGCAAGGATTATTTACCCTGCTTCATCTTTAAGTAAAAACAGGATAACCGAGCTTGAGAATGTTAGAAAAATAACGGTGTATGAGACCACTTTCATTGAGCAAAAAAAGATTGATTTAAAAAATTTTTTTGGAGTGTATTTTGCGTCTTCCAGTTGTGTGGATGGATTTTTAAAGATTTATGAGAAAATTCCATCTCATCTTGTACTTTATGCAGGTGGGATAAATACATTTGAAAAATTGAAAACAATTGGTGAAGAAATTAGAACAGTAATTTTAGAAAAAGAGGTGGAGAATGTTTAAAAGATTTAGAGATAGAAGAATTGATAAAGCAACAAGACTTAAATATCAGGAAACATTTTTAGCTAAAAGTGATTTTATTTTGCCAATTTTTATTGTAGGGGGTAAGAATAGAATAGAAGCTATTTCTTCAATGAAAAATATAAATAGGATGAGTATTGATATGGCATTGGTGTATCTGAAAAATCTAATTTCACGTGGGCTAAAATCTATTCTAATATTTGGAGTACCAGATAAAAAAGGAATAGAACAGGCTTATAGTAATGATGGAGTTGTGCAACTTGCCGTAAAAGAGATAAAATCAAAGCTGCCAGATTTAACTGTAATTACAGATGTATGTCTCTGTTCATATACTCATGATGGTCACTGTCATATCGGTGATAATGATGCTACGTGTGAGATTTTAGCTAAGATTGCTCTCTCTCATGCAGAAAATGGGGCGGATATAGTTGCTCCATCTGATATGATGGATGGAAGGGTTTACTATATAAAAAAAGCTTTGAATGACAATGGTTATAAAACCCCTATTTTATCATACGCTGCAAAGTTTGTCTCAAATTTCTATGGACCATTCAGAGAGGCTGCAAATTCCACGCCTGCATATGGAGATAGAAAAACTTATCAGATGAACTATGCCAATCCAATTGAGGCAATGGAGGAAATAGAAGCTGATATAGAAGAAGGTGCTTCAATGATAATGATAAAACCAGCACTATCATATCTTGATATAATAAGAATGGCAAAAGATAGATTTAAAATTCCTACATATGCTTACAATGTTTCAGGGGAATATGCAGCTTTAAATTATTTGATTGATAATGAACTTGCAAAAGAAGAAATAATTTATGAAATTTTAGTTTCTATAAAAAGAGCTGGAGCAGACAAAATAGTTTCATATTTTACACCATACATACTGGAGAAGTTAGATGAGTATCAATCTTTATGAAAAGGCAAATGAATTTCTTGTAGGTGGAGTAAATTCCCCTGTTAGAAGTTTTAAACTTACAGGATTAACTCCAATTTTTTTAGAAAAAGCAAATGGAAAACATATTTATTCAAGTGAAGGTAAAAAATATACCGACTATTGCCTATCGTGGGGGGCAATAATTCTGGGGCACAATAGTGAAATTGTAAGGAAGGAAGTAAAGAAGGCTATAAAGAATGGACTTTCATTTGGATTATGTCATAGATATGAAACAGAATTAGCAAGACTTGTTCAACATGCCTTTCCTTCCATGGAAAGGATGAGATTTGTTAACTCTGGGACAGAAGCTGTGATGAGTGCAATAAGACTTGCAAGGGCTTTTACAAAAAGGAAGAAGATACTAAAGTTTGATGGATGTTACCATGGTCATGTTGATACACTTCTTGTAAAAAGCGGCTCTGGAGTAGGGGAGTTAAAAGAATCTTCAAGTGATGGAATTCCAGAAGAATTTATATCTTTTACAATCTCTATTCCATTTAACGATATTGAATTGCTTAGAAAAGTCTTTAAGTATAATGGGAAAGAGCTTGCATGCGTGATTGTTGAGCCAGTCCCAGCAAATATGGGAGTAGTTACTCCAGATGAAAACTTTTTATTTGAAATTGAAAAATTATGTAAGCAATACGAAACTCTTTTAATCTTTGATGAGGTAATTACTGGTTTTAGAGTTTCACCGGGTGGTGCACAGGAGATTTTTGGGTTAAAACCGGATTTAACAATACTTGGAAAGATTATTGGCGGGGGTATGCCAGTAGGTTGTTTTGGTGGTAGAAAAGAGATTATGGAAATGCTTGCACCTATTGGTAATGTTTATCAGGCAGGAACTTTAGCTGGTAATCCAGTTGCCATGAGAGCAGGTATCAGTGTGTTAAAATATCTTATTGAAAACAAAAACCTTTACTTAAAGCAAAGAGATTTGCTGAATTGTTTAAAAAAAGAATGGGAAAGGAAAAAGGTTCCATTTAAATTAAATGTTTTTTCTACAATTTTTTCAGTCTTTTATACCACAAAAGAAGTAAAAAATTATCTTGACGCTAAATCACAGGATATTGAAAAATTTAAGAAATTTTATACTAAGCTACTTGAAAACGGCATCTTCTTTCCTCCTTCATGCTTTGAGGCTTGCTTTCTGTCTTTAAAACATAATGAGAAAGACTTAGAAAAAATTATAAAAATTTTTTATTTTTAGTTGACTTTTTAAGTTTAAGTTATTAAAATATAGTATACCCTACTGGGGTATACTATATAAATTTTTTAATGCTTCAAAAGGAGGCTTTATGGAAAAAAGAGAGTTAAACCTTGATGTCAGTGGAATGAGTTGTAATGCCTGTGAAATCAGAATAGAGGAGGTTCTTTCAAAAGAAGAAGGAATTTATCGTGTTAAAGCGAAGAAAAATAAAAATTTAGTTGTTCTAAACTATGATCCACAGAAGATTGACTTAGAGAGAATAAAAACCTTAATCAATGAACTTGGTTATAAGGTGGAAGGTATTTTAGATAGTGAAAATAAAAATTCAATTCTTTCTATTATACCTACTTTAATAGTTGGCGGGTTACTAATACTTTTTTTTATATTACAGAATAGATTTGGAATACACCTTCTTCCAGTTATAACTCCAGAAATGGGATATGGAATACTATTTATTGTAGGTTTACTTACGTCCTTTCATTGTGTAGGGATGTGTGGAGGAATAAATTTAACTCAGAGTTTACAGAAGGATAAAAATAATCTTACTGGCTCCCTTAAGTATAATACTGGTAGACTGATTTCTTATACACTCATTGGTGGACTTTTTGGTGGAATAGGTAAAATATTTTCACTTTCATCTTTTTCTAAGGGATTTATTTTTATCATTGCTGGTATATTTATGATTACAATGGGACTCAATCTTTTTGGAATATTTTCTTTTGGAAATTTTCTATCAAAGATTTTTAGTAGGTTCTATGGTAGAATGAATAAAGGGAAACTCATTGATCCATTTTTTGTTGGACTTTTGAATGGACTTATGCCCTGTGGTCCACTTCAGGGAATGCAGATTTATGCGTTAAGTACAGGAAGTTTTTTAATTGGTGGATTATCAATGTTTTTCTTTGCTCTTGGAACATTTCCTTTAATGCTTGGTTTGGGAGTATTAGCAAACTTTTTGTCTCGTAAGTTTTCAGAAAAGATGATGAAAGTAAGCGGGCTTGTGGTGATTTTTTTAGGTATTTCTATGTTTTTAAATGGATTAACCCTTACCGGAAATCCCTTGCTTAAAGGAAAAGAAAAAAATTATAGTATTGCAAGAATAAATGATAATGTCCAGACAGTTATCACTGAGATTGAGCCAAACAGATACCAACCTATAGTTGTAGAAAAAGGAAAACCAGTTAAATGGATAATAAAGGCAGATGAGAAAAATTTAAATAGCTGTAACAATGCAATAGTAATTCCAGCCCTTGGTATAGAAAAAAGATTGGTTCCTGGCGAGAATGTTATTGAATTTACCCCTACAAATGAAGGAAATATATATTATTCTTGCTGGATGGGGATGATTTCAAGTACTATAAAGGTTGTTAACAATATAAATCAATCGGATATTGTTGTTGAAGAGAATACTGGAGGAGGTGGAACTTGTTGTGCAGGTGGGAATACAGGACGTTATTCAGATGGAAAGTTACCTTTAGATACTATTGGAATTGCTAAAATAAGAGATGGTTTTCAGGAAGTTGTTATAAACGTTGATGAGAATGGTTATACTCCTTCAGTGATAGTCTTACAGAAAAATATTAAGGCAAAGATAATCTTTAATCCAAAAAAGTTGACAAGTTGTAACTATGTAGTTGTTTTTCCAGAGTATAGAGGCAAACTTGATCTGAGTGTCGGACAGTGGGAAACTCCATTGTTAAATGTTTCAGAAGATTTTACCTTTACTTGCTGGATGGGAATGCTTAATGGATATGTTAAGGTTGTGGATGACTTAAAAAAAGTTGATATTGAAAGAATAAAAAAAGAGCTTGAAAATTACAGAAGTTCAGTGAGAGGTGGATGCTGTGGTGGATAAAAGTTTATTAAAATGGAGGTTTTTATGGAACATTGTAGGAAAGCTCATCATTCTGAGGAATTTAAAAAAGATTTAATAAGCCGTCTTAATAGGATTGAAGGGCAGATTAGAGGAATAAAAAAGATGATTGAAGAAAATGTTTACTGTGATGATATCTTAAACCAGATTACAGGAATTCGTTCTGCACTTGCAGGTGTTCAGGAAAAGTTGCTTACCGGACATATTAAAACTTGCGTCTTTGATCAGATTAAAGAGGGAAAAATTGAGGTTGTGGAGGAACTAACTGAAACTATTAGAAGGATGCTAAGATAGGAGGATTTTATGAAGAAAGTTTATTTAAATATTTCTGGAATGAGTTGTCAGGGTTGCATGAACATCGTAAAAAACATCCTTATGGGTGTGAAGGGCACAATAGATGTTGAGGTTGAACTTGTGCCAGGAAATGCAAAAGTCGTTTGCGAAGATAATGTAAAAACAGAAGATCTGTTAAGTTCTATAAATGAAAATACTTCCTATAAGGCTAGCTTTGAAAAAACAGAAGATGTTTTACCTGAAGAACTTGAATAAAGGGAGGTTAAATATGAAAAGAATCATTTTATTAGCTTTTTTGCTTTTTGTCTTAACAGGCTTATCCTTTGCACACTCCGAGAATCCACAAAAGGATATTGATAGTGTTCTCAATACTATAAGAACTACTCAGAATGTAATTAGTGATAAAGATATTGATGTCTCAAAAGTTGACGACCTCACCCTTGAAAAGCTTGGAGATGCTGTTATGAGCTTATATGTTCCCGATAAGGCAACACATGAATATATGGACAGCATGATGGGGGGAGAAGGTTCTATTAGCTTACGTAATATACACATAGCCATTGGAGCAAATTATATTGCTTATCTTAAAGGTGAAAGAGCTTTTCCTTTTATGGGTCCTGGAATGATGTTTTCTCCGTTTAGAGGAAGAAAAAATATTTTTGGAGGTTGGCCTATGGGTTGGATGCATTGGAATTATCCCTGGATGGGATTTGGAAACTATGGTTTAGGAGGTTGGTTTATGATGATTTTACTTTTTGTTGCAATAATTGTGATAATTTATCTTCTGGTTAGAGATAAAAATATCAGATTTTCTTCAGGAAAAACACCACTTGATATTTTGAAAGAAAGATACGCAAAGGGTGAAATTTCCAAAGAAGAATTTGATAGAATAAAAAAGGATTTGTAAAGTGAGGATAAGGAATGTTTGACCAATCCCCGTAGAGGGGGCACCCAAAAACTCGGTTTTTAAGGAGATTGCTTCGTCTAGAGCACCATTTTGTTTGGCTAAAAGCATAGTCTTACAAAATGGTGCTATCTCCTCGCAATGACAGAAAGGTGTCATTGCGAGTGTGGCGAAGCAATCTCAAAAATGATAATCTTGTTTTAAAGTTGAAAAGGAGAGATTTTATGCAAAAAGCAAAACTTAAAATAGAAGGTATGAGTTGTACAAGTTGTGCTTCAAACATCGAAAAGGCTTTAAAAAGGTCTGAAATAGTTCTTGAAGCAAAAGTAGATTTTGCAAATAAAGAAGCTGAAATTTTATTAAAAGAAGAAAAAGATTTAGAGAAAGCTATCGATATAGTAAAAAAGACTGGCTATAATGCATATCCTAAGGAAGAAAAAGAAATAATCTTCAAGGTTGAAGGTATGAGTTGCACAAGCTGTGAAAAAAGTGTGGAGAAGGCATTAAGAAAAATTAATGGGGTTATTGATGTTAGTGTGAGCTTAAGCACAAAAAGTGCGAAAGTAAAGTATGAAGGAGATATTCCTTTTAAAATATTTTATAACGCTGTAAAACAGGCTGGATATGAACTAATAAAAGAGGAAGAAATTGATAAAGAATTGATTTACCTTAAGAAAGAAAAGTTAAGGCTTATTTTAGCCTGGGGTTTTACAATACCTATAGCTATTAAGATGCTTTTGTCTATGCTTTTTCATATTGATATTATGCCAGAAATGATGGGAATGGTAATTGACTTACTCATAAGTGGAATAGTGATTTTCATAATTGGTTTTCCAGTTATTAAATCTACATTCTTTGCCTTTAAAAATCTTTCTTTCAATATGGATTCACTTATTGGCATTGGTACTATTGCTTCATTTTCAACAGGGATTTTGAAAATTTTTGGGATGAAAATAGAGGATTTCTCTGTTATTGGGGCAATGATAATGGCTATAAATCAGGTTGGAAATTATCTAAAACAATTATCAACTGGAAAAGCAAGTGAAGCTATAAAGAAATTAATTCAGCTTGGGGCAAAAGAGGCACACCTTGTTACTGAAAATGGCACTATTGACATAGCTGTAAGTGAACTAAAAGTAGGTGATATAGTCCTTGTTAAGCCGGGCGAGAAAATTTCTTCAGATGGTGTGATAGTTGAAGGTTTTTCTAGCATAGATGAGTCTATAGCTACGGGTGAAGCCATACCAGTAGATAGAAAAGAAGGTGATAAAGTCATAGGTGCAACGATTAATCAGTCTGGAGCAATAAAAGTAAGAATAGAAAAAGTTGGGAGTGAAACATTTTTAGCTCAGGTAATAAAAATGGTAGAAGAAGCTCAGGCAAGCAAAGTTCCAATCCAGCAGCTCGCGGATAAAATCACGTCTTACTTTGTTCCAGTGATACTTTTGCTTTCAGTAGCTACATTTCTTTTGTGGTTTTTCTTTCCAGAGATTGGGGAAAAATTTTTAATGCTTGTTAGGGCAGTTTTCCCTTGGGGTATGGTAGGAAGTGATAAATTATCGATGGCTTTGTTTACTGGGATTGCAACCCTTGTTATAGCCTGTCCTTGTGCTCTTGGGCTTGCTACACCGACAGCTCTCATGGTTGGAATGGGAATGGGTGCTACAAATGGGATATTAATCCGTAAAGGTGAAGCAATACAAAAGATGAAAAATGTTGACACTGTCGTTTTTGATAAAACTGGAACAATAACAAAAGGTAAGCCAGTGGTAACAGACTATTTTGCCCTTGATAAAGATAAATTTTTTAACTATGCCTTTGCTCTCGAAAGCCTTTCTGAACATCCACTTGCTAAAGCAATAGTTGAATTTATTGCCACAAAAACTAACTTAAAGGTTGAAAATTTTAATGCGCTGGCTGGTAAAGGGGTTAGAGGAATTATCAATGATAAAAAGGTTTTGGCTGGAAAAATAAGTTTTCTTGAAGAAGAGAAGGTAAATATTTCAACTCAGGAGAGAGAAAAGTTGATAAAATTTGCAAGTGAGGGTAAAACTGTTGTTGGAATTGCCGAAGATGATGTTTTTTTAGGAGCTTTTGCAATCTCTGACGAAATAAAGAGTGATTCAATTGAGGCTATAAAAAAACTACATTCTCTTGGTTTAAAGATAATAATGCTAACAGGAGATAATAAACTTTCCGCTGAATATATTGCAAAAAGCGTGGGTATAGATGAAGTGTATTCTGAACTTCTACCAGAAGATAAGATTGAGGTAATAAAGAAGCTTCAAAAAGAGTCTAAAACAGTAGCAATGGTTGGGGATGGCATAAACGATGCACCTTCTTTAAAACAGGCTGATGTAGGCATAGCAATAGGTAGCGGGACTGACATTGCTATTGAATCGAGTGATATAACCCTTGTGAGTGGAAGTTTAACTGGAGTATATAAAGCATTTATAATTTCTACCAAAACTTTTGATAAAATCAAGCAAAACCTTTTCTGGGCATTTTTCTATAATATTATAGCTATACCCCTTGCAATGACTGGAATACTACATCCTATCGTTGCTGAGCTTGCGATGGCTTTTAGTTCGATTAATGTGGTAGCAAATTCTCTAAGGCTAAAATGGGTTAAAATATAAAAAAGACGCGCAAGTGCGTGTCTTTTTTAATCTATAGATATAAAATTTTATAAAAAATTTGAAGTAAGTTTTAATGGTAATTCAACAAAATATGGTTTTATTAAAAAATTTAAACTTTTTGATAAAAAGTTAGACTAAAACTATTTGCCACCTTTCTTTTGAATGACCAAAAGAAAGGTGGCACCAAAGAAAAGTCACATTTTTCACGGGCAAAGTAGTTTCGGCAACTTGTTTTGTATAGCTCGCAAAGGGGACACGCAACAACTCACCCCTCACCTTTTTGTATAGCTACAAAGGTAAGCTTAACAAAAAGGTGAGGGGTTCAAACAAGTTGCGTGTTTTACCCCTTTGCTCGCTAACAAAACTTACGTTGCCTCAACTAAGTAGCCCGTGAAAAATGATGCTTTTTTTGCCATAGACAAATTTATAAAGTGTATAACTTTAAACTAATACATGCTTGCAAAAATATTACAAAAGGAGGAGTTATAAAAAAAACATCCACCGTTGGATTTTGATTCTAACCCACTGAAAAAATCATACTCTAATATTTTACTAAAGAAAACAGGATGTTTTCTGCCCCGAGCACGTTGAGACAGGATGTCGAATGTGCGAGGTTAGATTTTT
>FWPU01001428.1_pt1 | contig 71425 bp, 68 predicted proteins | sample 2228361 | NCBI WGS metagenome assembly FWPU01 (sample SAMEA103939777, study PRJEB20133) | metagenome | reverse complement strand
TAGGCTATTTATCCTTCTGGTTCTCTCCTTCATGACTGATATTCTGAAGCTAGAGATCAAGCCGGGGCCAGATGGAGGCCATCCGGGTGAAGGATCACTCATGGGACCAGGGACACCACATCCCGGCGGTTCAGGATATTCTCAGCGGTGTTCATCCCATTCAAGCGGCTGAGGGGGTAAGGCCAGGCGTCACCGGAGGCTTTTACCATTACGGTGTAGAGGCCATGGCCGCTATGTCCCTTTTCATCTCAGGGGCCAGTAGCGTAAAGATGGTTTTCAAGCTCATTGAATTGGTCTCGGGGGCCGCTAGCTTCTGGCTTCTTTACATGCTGATCAGAAACCTTTTCTCTCCGAACGCGGCCATTCCCGGAACCCTCACATTCTTCTGGGCAGGGAACCTTTTCGTCCTCCTGAACCTCGGGCGGCTCGTTTCGGATCCTGGATGGCATGAGGTTCCCAATATGGTGTTCTACGGCGAATTCGCGAGGGGGAGCACCCCCTTCCCTGGATACTTTTTTCATGTTTTCCATCCGACAATGGCCCTGGGATTCCCAGTTTTTCTGGTTGCTTTATGGCTGATTCTCAGGGGTGGAAAAACCAGGTCCATCCTGTCAGGTCTCCTCCTGGGTCCCCTGGCCATTGCAAACATGGCCCTGGGCCTTGCTCTGTTGGGGGTTCTTTTCCTTTATCCCATCCTGAAGCGCTTTATTGCAAAGGCATGGGAAATGAGAGAGTGGGGACTTTCGCTCGCTGGCGGGTTCGTTTCCATCACTCTGCTGGGTCTGCCGTTTCTCCTTTTCAGGAATCAGGGGCCGGGGCTCGTGTTAGGCCCGTTCTGGACGCTAACCCTTGAACTTCAGCGTAACATACCCCTCCTCCTGGGAGCGCCTGTTATATTCCTTGGCGTGCCCTTTATCCTCGCTGTGCCCGGATTCATACTGGCCATAAAGGGAAACAGGATTAACAGGAAGGGGCTTTCAATGTTTCTTGCCCTGGCATTCATCGGCCTTCTAATCCCCCACATCTTCGGGACAAACGATTTTGTAAAATTTTTCATGATCGGGTTCTTGGGCTACGCGCCAATGGCTGGGTTTGCCCTCAGCTGGCTCTGGGATAAGGGATGGCTTGGCAGAATAGCAGTGATGCTCTCTGTGGCTGGAATGGCCCTCTCGCCCCTAGCCTTTTACATATTCAGGTGGATGTGTTTCGGGGAAGGAGTGACAATCTGAGAATGAACTGAAAACCGGAAGCCATTACGGTTTCGGGGCCCTGAAGAAGCCTGCCTGGGTATCCGGCGCGTCCCTGAGGGCCGCTGACCTCGGGATCGGTTCTCCCGGAACATCATCTCGCAGGGGGGTTGCACCCTCAATCGGGGAGACCATCGGCTCAACTTCAGAGAGGTCCAGCTCGTCAAAGGATTCCAGGAATCCCAGTATTCTCTTCATGTGCTCTATGAGCTCGGGCAAGGGTTCCAGCTTGATCAGCTGGATTGCCCATTTTGCCTTGCTCTCCGCGTCCTTCAATCCAGGAACTCCTCAATTATCTTGACGAAGTCGGCCTTGGTCCGCGCGCCAACGACCTTGTCCACCAGGTTGCCCTCTTTGTAGAAAAGGACGGTAGGCAGAGAGAAGACGCCCATACGCGCGATAAACTCCGGGTTCTCGTCCGCGTTGACGCGGAAGACCTTTACTCCCCTGTCAGCGAATTCCTCGGCTATGGATGCAAGGTGAGGTTCTATTGCCTTACACGGCCTGCACCATGTAGCCCAGAAATCCACCAGGGCAAGCTTCACGCCAACCAGCCTTTCCTGGAAACCATCGGGTTTAATATCCTCCATCATGACAAGCGCTCCTTTTCGTAATAGCCGGGTTTGACGACAGCCCCATCACCAACCTCCGAGTCCACGAGAACCGCGCCGGACATTATGGTCGCACCGCGGCCGATCCTCGTGTCTCCAAGCAGACAGACCCAGGGATATATAATTGTATCCTGACCTATACTAACATCTGACTCCAGATATGAGCCCTCTGGGTTGATAAAGGTTACCCCTTGTTCCATCCAGCGCTTGACGAGGCGCCTGACCATCTCGGAGCAGGCAAGGGCAAGGTCCCCGCGGGTGTTGACTCCGAGTATCTCCGAGGGGTCGGCTGTTTCGTATATCAAAACCCCCCCCTCGTTCTCTTGTATCAGCTCAAGGACCCCCGGAAGGTAATACTCATTCTTCTTGTTCTGGGAGCCCACGCGGCCGAGCCACCTGAACAGGCTTGAAAGCTCAAAGACATATATGCCTGAGCACACCTCGTTTATGGCCTTTTCCTGGTCGGTCGCCTCGTGGTGTTCCACAACGCGGCAGAAACCGCCGTCCGGCTTCCTTATTATCCTCCCGTAGCCGGTGGGATCGGGAATACTTGCGGTGAGGACAACCGCGCTCGCGCCCTGTTCTCGGTGAAACCGGAGCATGGCCTCCAGGGTCTCAGGCTTGATCAAGGGGCCATCCCCCGGCAAAACTAGGAGGAGTCCGTTCTCAGGCAGGTGAGGCTGAACGCGGGAGACCGCGTGTCCTGTCCCAAGTGGCTTTTCCTGGTGGACGAAAACGAGACCCCTATCGGAGAAAGCGGCCTCAACATCAGCGCGATGGGGCCCGCCGGTCACCAGGAAGACCTTTTCCGCTCCGAGGGATAAAGAAGCCGAAACGGGATATTCAAGAACGGGTTTCCCGCAGAGGGAGTGTAAAAGCTTTGACCGGCCGGATTTGATCCTGGTGGATTCCCCCGCGGCCAGAACAGCGACGAAGACCCTGTTATTCCCTAGCATCTGCAAGTGTCCATTGATTCTCACGGGCAACGCTCAACGGGCGACGCGCGCGTATTCTAGACACGGTTGTCATCCCCCAGAAAGACCACCTTTGGTTCGCCCGGAAGGGATTCCGCCCAGACAAAGCTCATTATTATCAGCCTGTCGCCCACCTCACCGAGCCTGGCCGCGCCGCCCTGCAGGACTATTTCTCGCGAGCCGCGCCTGCCGGGATTTATGTAGGTCTCAAACCTCTGCGCGTTATTCATGTTTATGGCCAGGACTATCTCGTATGGTTCAAATCCGACGAGCTCCATGAGATCCGGGTCAATCTGTATGCTCCCGGAATAGTGGAGCTCCCTGCCCGTGACGGTCGCGTTGTGGAGTTTTGCCCTCAGATACCTTTTCATATTGATTTTGCTACCGCATGGCTTTTCAGGCCAGCGAGCATTTCCTCAGGGGACATGAGCTCGCCGTTATACTTGTTTATGCCGTAGACAGGGGTGTTTTTGATCGTTTCCCTGACTGGGTGAATAAGCTGACCCCGGCTCATCTCCGGGACAACGATCGCGGAGACCTTCCCATCAAAGGAAGAAAGCGCGGCCTCCGGGAAGGGCCAGAGTATCCTGGGGCGAAATAGGGCTGTCCTGATACCCTTCTTTTCCAGATGGTTCATCACCTCCATTGATGTCCTGGCAACAGACCCTATGGCAACGAAGAGGATGTCAGGATCATCATAACCCTCTATCCGGTAATCGGTCAGCTTGGTCATGTTGTCGTCTATCTTTCTGAAGAAGCGGTTCAGGAGCCAGGTCACTTTCTCTGGATCGTTCGTGGGGAAACCGTCCTCTCCGTGGGCCAGACCCGTGACATGGAACCTGTAGCCATTCCCATAGTCAGCCCTTGGAACGCCATATTCGGTTCCATCCTCGTAATGGAGGTATTCCTCCGGAGGAACGGTTAGGGGGCCGGGGTCATACACCTCAACCTTCTCCGGAAACTCAACGCCCTCAACCATGTGGCCTATGACCTCGTCCGACAAAAGAACAACCGGAAGCCTGAGCTCCTCAGAGATGTTGACTGCCTTAACCGTGAGCTCAAAGCACTCATAAACGCTCCAGGGCGCCAGGGCCACTATGGAGTAATCGCCGTGGGAACCCCACCTGGCCTGCATTATGTCCTGCTGGGATGTTTTGGTGGGAAGGCCGGTTGAGGGACCGCCCCTCATGACATTCACGATGAGGACAGGCACCTCGGTCATGGCCGCGAAGCCTATGTGTTCAACCATCAGGGAGAAACCCGGACCGGATGTCGCGGTCATGGACTTGAGGCCAGCGAGGCGGGCGCCTATGCACGCGCCCATTGAGGCTATCTCGTCCTCCATCTGGATGAAAACGCCCCCGGCCTTCGGGAGCGCCCTTGACATCTCCTCGGCGATTTCTGACGAAGGGGTTATTGGATAACCGCCATAGAAGCGCACTCCGACAGCAATTGCGCCCTCAACACAAGCGTGATTTCCTTCTAGCAGCTTCATCTCAGACTCCTATTTCAGGAACCACCCCAGCATCCTCAAAGGCTTCCAGCGCTTCATCAAGCCTGTAGACCTTGACCATGAGGGAAAGCACCCCCTTTGAGTAGCTTATCATGTCTATGTTGACGCCGTTCTGAGCCAGGATGTCAAAGATCTCGGAAATGATCCTGGAGCCAGCGGCGGATTGGTTCAGACGAAAACCCAGCATTGCGACATCCTCGTGTATTGAGTAAAACTCGCAGGCCGCGCCCGCAAGGACCTCCTCGCAGACATCCCCGGCTAGCTCCTTCTGGCTCCTGAGAACAGCGAAGCCTATGTCCCCACGGCCCTTTGTTGATGTGTCGTAGGATATGCCCAGTATTTCAACGCCTCTTTCCGCGAGCGCCGAGCAGAGCTCCCCAGCGACCCCTGGCTTGTCCTTTATGCTTCTGAGGACTACCCGGACAACCTCCCTGTTGAGGCTAAAATCCAAAATATCCGAGCTTTGCAAGGCCTGAATATTATAAAGCAAAGGCGTGGTTTGGCGAAAGGCCTACCTGGCCCAGACCAGCTTCTGAACCCTTTGTTCCTGTCCGACTCTCAGAACAATAAAGTAGAGGCCGGCGGCCAGGCCCTCGCCCGTGAACGGAATGGAAAACAAACCGGGCTTTGCTTTCCCTTCAGCCAGGCTCTGGCGTCTCCTGCCAGAGGTATCGTAAAGCCGGAGTGAAAGGGCCTGGCCCTCATACTGGCCGGGGATGGCATAGGATATGGTGGCCATGCCTTTTGCCGGATTGGGATATGGCGCGCCCAGCGAGAGAACCAGAGGAATGGCGCCAAGCCCTCCAGCTAGAGCTTGGGTCTCCATTTTCCCATCAGTGCTCGCGTAAACATATATCCCAACAAGAGAAACCTCCGGGCCGCCGATGTTGTTCACAACGATGTTCAGGCTATCCGCAACCCCGGGCTCGCACCTTGCCCAGAGGGATTGTCCTCGCGGATACCAGAAGTTGCCGAAATCCTGGTCATTGACCCTGAGAGAAATCCCGCGCCAGTCGTCGTCTCCCTCATAATGAAGCATGAGCCATATCTCAGATTCGGAAGGCTCAAACATGGGGAGGCTATAAGAGAGATACGCGGAATCCACATCGGCCCTCCTGCCAGAGGGATAAATTGCAAACCCTCCGCGGTGGGTTGTGTATGGCGTTGGCTCCGTGTCCCCCAGTTCCACCCACCAGAAGGGAGGGTTTTCCTGAATCAGGTTCCTCGTCCCCAGGTAGAACCTACCAAAAGGCATGCTCCATGCCGGATTCATTTCCAAGAACCCCTGAGACCAAGCCGCGGTGAGGTTATCAGGGGTTACCTCAAGCTGAGGGTGATCAGCCCAGGGATGGTCGCTGAGACTCACGGGTTCGCCCCAGTTTCCCTTCTCGTGTTTATACTGAACAAGGTTGACTCCCCTGAAAGCCGGGCCCACGCTCGTGGCAGTATAGGAAACCGCTCCCCCTTTATCAATCACGGGATAATTGAACCAGACCGGCGGTAGGAAAACACTTTCTGCCACCGTGTCGGTTCTCGGAGACCAGAACCCTGTTTCCACAAACCCATACTTTCTGACCAGGACGCGCCTGTCCTCCTCCCATGTGATATAAGCGTTCCCTCCGTGGACATCAAGGCAGGGATCACTAGCCAGGCCCCCTGGATCCGAGACCTGGACGAATGTCCAGCCCGTATCCGTTTCCCTTCCATACCAGATCTCAGAGCCCTTGTCCCAAGCGAGGTGCAGTTTTCCAGTTATGTCCGTTGCTACGCTCGGAGAACCCTGGGGATTGAGGACGATCACCGCGGCGCTATCCCGGCCAACGCTCTCAGCCGGAACCTCTATTGCCTCCACGGGCACGACTCTTCTCTCCTGCCACGCGGAAACGAGCTCCGCGCTTTGGGTCAGCTGGCCCTGCTTTCTCAGCTCCCAGAGGTAAAGCCTGGCCAGGGCCATGGAGTCAGGTAGGGTATCATATGTCTCCGCTACAACAAAGGCATTCCCTCCACTCGTTGTTATTGCCGGGGAGCCATAAAGGCTCGCGCCAACATCCAGGATAGTGGGCTTTCCGGGGTTCCCGGCCTTGTTTATCGGCCTGTAATAAAGCGTATCCGCCCTGTCCGAAAGATAGGCCATTCCAGCGGAGCCGTTGTCAAAGAGCGCGATGGCCGGGTCCCGGCCAGGGGCCACAAGCCGTGGGGGTTTCCAGCTCATGCCCAGGTCTTCCGAGTAGGTGTAATAGATGGTGTTCTGGATGTCCTCAGGGCCGGGGCTCATGGTGTCCCGGATTATCCTGCCTATCGCATAGACCATGTGCATGACCCCGTCCTCGGATAGCGCGAGCTTTCGCCCGCCATTGCCAGCGGTTATTCCGCTGACATCGGAGACAACCACAACAGCCGGGGCCATCTCGCAGGAAGAGGAATACTCACCCGCGGTGTCATAGACCTCCATGAGCAGTCTTATCTTCCTTGAGGGATAGTTCGGCGTGTTCCAGACCCAGCTCCCCTGATAGGTGGAATCATCAATCAGGGTTCCTGGCAGGAGCCAGCCTGAGATGTCAGAGTAGCTGACCCCGTTGTTCGTTGAGAGCTTGAACCTGAGCTTGCCAGCTGGCCCAACTATCCGCCAGCCAAGCTCAACCGGGGTTGCCATTGGCGCGATTGTCTGGGGATACCAGAGGGTTCCATCAGGGCGCCTCAGGTAGGTGAAGGTGGGATCGGTGGGGAGGCCGTGGCGGACGCTTATTTTTACCCTGTCCTCTCCATGGGGTTCATCCGGATCGTTGCTTACGGCTCTGAGAAGGAGGGTGTAGTTTCCTGGTTCAAAGGTGTCAGGCCTGAGCCAGCATAAAGTGTCCTCCCCATCGGTGGCCCCGGGAGCGCCAGCGAGAAACGCGAAGTCCTCAGGCAGGGGGTTCCAGCCCTCTGCAATATACAGGGCCCAGTATTTCAGGTAATCGTAACCCTCACAGCCAGCTCCTATCTCCTTGCATTTTGTCAGGCCCTTGATCGGGACGCTGTCAGCTATGATAAGCTGGCCGTCCCTCTTGGGCCAGGTGATGTCAGCCACGGCCTTGCAACACTCAGGCGCACATTCCTGGGTTATACGGTAAAGAGAGATGCCGGTATTGTCTGTCCACCTCTCGGAGACGATCACCTCGTTGCCGGAGACATAGACATCGTGGATCTTGTTGAAGGGAGGGCCGGGGAAGACATCCAGGGTGTCAACGAGTATCTGGCCGCTGTCAATGTCAAGGAACTCAAGGACATAGATCCTGTCCTCGCTCGTGGAGACAAGGACATGGCCGCAGGGGTCGGTGTCTATGGACAAAAGATGGTAATTCACATCCTGCCTGAAGGGGAGAAGATACCGGAACTCAGGCTTGTCCTCCTCAAGATAAACCAGTCTTATTCTTCCTTCATCAAGAACATAGATGCTGTCCGTGTTCACAACCCGCCCACCCACGACGGTTTTGCCCACTGCTACATCCGTGGGCAAAGCAAGGCCAACGAGGGAATCCAGAACCTGGTATGTGGTCACGCTTACCTTATAAACCTTGCCGGCGATGGCGTCAGCGACATAGATGCAGTCATCAGAGTTGTTGTCCGGTGTTCCTCCGTCTGAATAGGCAATCCCTTTTGGCCAACCAAATGTTCTGGTCTGGCCCCCACTTATCGTTAGGCCTATGTATCTTACGAATCTGATCTGAGGAACGCTGTCCCCATGAGCGGGCGGGGATATTTCAAACTGGACGACAAGCTTCTTGAGCTGATCCGTTATGAAGATGTAAGGGAACCTGCCGTCTATGTCCCAGGGTTCGGTGAAAATCCCCTCTCCAAAGCACCTGAACCCTTTATACCTGTCCACCGTGTAAAGGGCCCTGCCCCACCGGGGATCAAGGCCTATGGTCAGACGCCTATAAGGTAGACCGTCAGGTAATCCTACGAAGAACACCCCCCAGATATTTGAGAAGAGCTCTGCCTCAGGCTCAAAATAGCGTTCCTCCTCGGCCCTGTTGAACCGCCAGATGATCAGGCCCGGCTCATCAACAAGGGGAATTTGCTGAAAGTAGCCTGAGAACAAAGCCAGAACGAGAACCGAGTTCATTTCTCACCCTCCTTTTTCTGGACCTGCGGGAGCCACCACCAGTATTCGCCGGAGAGGTAGGGGTGGTTGGGGAAGAGGGTTTTCAAAGTATCTAACTGGTAGCGGTAGCCATGAGTAAGCAAGTAATATGCGGCTGGAGGATTTTCAACCAGGAGAGTAGAACAAAGTTCAAATGTGTAATCTGTCTGTTGTTTCACGGTTTTCTTTTCCCATGTTATTGTCATTATCGTTTTCCATCCCAATCCCAACTCGTTTCTCTCGGTTATCTGGAAGGTAAACGGGGGATCAAGATTTACTTCCAGATGCACATCATTCCATGGGAGGGTGTAGGTTTTCTCTCCGATGAATTCAACACCCCAGAGGGTATAGGGGCTGTACTCAGGCTTGAAAAAGTAAAGATCCTGAAGATCGCCAAGGACTATAAGGGATTCCCCCGGCATCAGGAGAAAGCCTCTTCTTACTACTGAATCCATCCTAGGGGGACGCCCATAGAATTCGGTAAACCAATAAGCGGGCGCGAGACGTCGGCCTTGATTATCGGTCAGGTTAAAAACAAGGGGTGCTCCATAGGCTTGGCGGCCAAAAACCATTTCTGTCATGTAGGGATATTTCGTAGGAGAGGGTATTCTCACGGCCGTGTCAGACACATTCTTGTAGATCACGGCCACCATGATGGGTTCTGCCCCGTAGCTTTCCTTGGGGTTCAGGACCTCAAGCCTGAGAGTTATCTGGGAAAAGAGAAGGGCTATCATCTGGAGACCTCCTGGTTTTGTTCTCGGGGTTCATGGCCAAAAACCGTGAAGGGATCGTGAACATGATGATGTCTTATTTTATCAGTGCACCAAGTGCAGAACCAGGGCTTCCAGAGCCAGCCATATTCCATAATGCACTCAGCTGGCCTGTGAGAAGTGCCATCCGGTATTGACCAGGCCTGATGCCCCAATTCATGAACCAGAAGCATTGCCTGAGAATCAGGATCCGAAGGAACCCCTGAAAGATAAAAACAACTTATACGAAAAAGGGGAGGTATTTTATCAATTGTCCTTCCCCAGGTGTTTTCTATGTCGCCTTTCAGGGAATCAAGAATGAAGACGTAAAGCGGGTAAAAATTAGACCGGGTCCTGTAGTATCGAACCAGACCCCCTGCTTGCCACGCCCAAACCCGATACGGATACGCTACCATAGGATAATAAAAAGTGATGGTGTCGCCATCATCAATAAGCGTATCCCCCCAGCTGTTTAAGTCGCTGGGTCTTAAATTCATCTGATCTTCTTCAATACACTCGTAGCTTGGATCCTCTCTCAGCTCTATGTAGGTGTTATGGTTATATTCGCCAAGAACATCAGCACCGTATTTTCCGGCAAAGATGTTTCCAGCTGTGTCATAAACTCCGCCCAGAAAATCCCGGCCAGTCAGCGCGTCCACCTCTACGCTGGCTCTTTTCCAGTAATAGATCTCATAGCACGTATCCCCGAGAAACGTGGTGTCTTTGTAAAACCCCACAGAAATCCCGTAGTTATCGCCCAGACAGGTGTCCATGTAACTCAGGCCATTAAATACCCATTGGGTCCTTGCAATGCCATGAGAACCAACAGAGGTTGAGCTGTCACTAAGGCCAGCAGGGGGGCCAAAGTTATCTCCACCGGAGGGATTTGGATCAATGGATGTATCGCTGGCCGGATCATCCGCATCCGTTATCATCCAGTGAGCTTTGTTGGCACCCTTATCACCTACGCACGCACAAACATATACTTCTCTATTGTATTCACTACGCACCATATCAAAGTAAATCCTGAACGAATCTCCCACAATGTAGCCAGGATGCTCTACCCCGTTGGTGGGTCCCTCCGCGTATTCGTTGCATCCCGCCCCCACGGCCAGGCCTATAACCAGTAGCCTCCTCATAAACCTCCCTTTCCCTTTCGGGGCTCTCAGGCCCCTGTCCTTTCGCATCTTCTCAAGCCTCCTTTTGGGCTAGGGCATATTATAATACTTCAAGGCACTCCCCCGTGCAAGCTGATCAAGTTTCCCAGTTCTGGAGGGGGTTGGGGGTTTCGGGAAGGGGATTTTTGGCCAAAAAGGCCGGGATTCTGGCCTCGCGGGCCCAACTATCCGCCAGCCAAGCTCAACCGGCGATTCCTAATGGCACAATTATTTCCGGGAGACCGGCCCTATCAGTTGGATCGGATATTCCTGGGAACCTATTCCAGCTCCATCTCCCTCCTGGCCTCGTCAAGGCTCATCACGCCCAGGGTAACCAGGGTCTCAACCTTCCTGAGCGCGAATTCCCAGTCCCTTGGCAAAGGGTCGTCAAAGCGAAGAGCGAGGGAGTCGCCGTAGAAATATGTTATCTCCGAGTTCAGTATGTCCTCAAGAAACCTGAGTCTGGGTTTTATGACCTCATTCAGGAATGTCAGGTCGTTTGCTTCCGCGTTTGCCCTGTTCACATCCTGGACAAGGCCAAGCTTTGAACCGGGGACGCCGAATATAGCCAGGATGTTCTCCCTGGTGAGCCTCAGCGCCTCCGCGAATTCCCTGTCTATTGCCGGAACCTCAAGTAGCCTAACCTCGGTTCCCGGCGGAAGAATCGCGGGTCTGCCAGCGTTGGCTGTTCCCCTGTGGAGGCGCTCAAACTCCGCCCTTATCCTGGCCATATCCTCGGGATTTGCCTCCTCTGAGATTATCATGGCCGCGGGAGGGACTCCTCCGTTCTCAAGCCTCATGGCCCTGTATTCGCCCGCGAGCCGCCAGAACTCTGTTTCTCCAAAAGCCGCCCGGAGGGTTGACGCGCCGTAATAAAAGGGGTCCTGTGGGTTGGGACGCTTGAAATGAATAACCTCCTCGTCAGAGAAGGCCATGGGCTCCGGGAGCCAGGGAGGACTATAAAGGTATCCCTCTATGACCCTGGGCCAGGTTCCGGGCACGACCCTTACCCACTGCGGCGGCAGGGGCCAGAGCTCTTGTTCTACCCTTACCCAGTAGGCATTTCCCGTCAACTCCATCCAGGCCTGGGTCAGATATAAAAAGGAGTATTGGGTCATGTATGGGTTGGGTTCCCTGACGAGATCAAGGAGGGGATGGACGGGCAGTTCCCTTTCGGAATTGCCGTCCCTGGCGAAGAGCCTGAGCCTCGCGCCTGCTACTCGTGAAGCGATTATGTTGACGCAAGCGAAGATAAAACCCTCGTAGCCCTCAAGGAGCTCAGAGGGGTTATCTCTGTCCCTTCCGATTAGCCGAAACGATAGCAGTTTGAGCCAGCCGGGGCTGTTCCTTTTCCTCTTATTGCCGAATATCCTGAGCATGGTTCCTCCGCGGGTAATAGTGCGCGGGGTTGAACGCCCCTTTCTCCGAGGGCCATAATATTCTCTGACTTGAAAAGGCTCGTTCTGGTCTCATATTTCTATCCCCCTCACTCCTGGGCAATAGGCGCGATGAGGCCTTTCTGGTTCTCAAGGCTCCTTCCGACCCACGGCTGGGATGTCTGGGTTTTCACGGCTGGCGGGCCGAGGCTGGACGAGTCCTTCAAAGACGAGGGCATCAGGGTTCTGAGAACCGGAGGCTCCGAGCTCAGGTCATCGGTCCCTCCGGGCGTATCAACCTTCGGCAAGAGGCTCGCCAGGCTGTTCCTCTGGCCGGACTCAAGGAGGTTCTGGCTCAGGGAATCCGGAAAACTTGAAGCTCTGGTTAGGGAGTTTAAGCCGGATCTCATCCTCGCTTGCGCGCCGCCATACACGGACTTTCTGCTCGCGGAGAGGGTCTCGGACAGAACCGGAACCCCTTTCGCGGTTGACCTTTGGGATCCGTGGGCAGAGGATGTCTACCGGATGTATCCAACTCGGTTTCACCGCTGGCTCACCAGAAGGGCCGAGGCCAGGATATTCCAAAAAGCGAAGCTCGTCATTGTAGTGAACGGAGCGATGGAGAACGCGCTCACCGGACGCTATCCACAGGGGAGATTCGCGAGCATTCCTTTCGGCTATGACCCATCGGACATGCCGGGGCCAGTCCCGAAATCCGAGCGCCTTCATTTCGCCTATATCGGGAGCATGTTCGGAGAGCACAAGGACCCCAGGGGGCTTTTCGCTGGACTGCTCTCTTTGCCCAGCGATCTTCCGGTTGAGTTCTCGTTCGTGGGGAACAAATCAGAAGAGGCCAGATCGCTAATCCGGGAACTTGCGGGAAGGTTCCCAACAAGGGAATCCGATTACCTCCCGCACTCCGAGGCAATGAGGGTCGTAGAATCAGCGCACGCCATGCTGATCCTTTCGGCCAGGGGGCCATCTTACGAGCTCATCTCTCCGGGAAAAGTCCCTGAGGCAATCGGCATGGGAAGGGCGATCCTGGGTGTGGTGCCGAAAGCCACCTGGATATGGGATTTCATGGCGGAACACAACGCTTATCTGGCGGATCCGGATGAGCCTGAAGGGATAAAAGAAGCGGTGATCAGGATGGTGGGTGATTGGAAGGAAGATCGCCTCAGGCTTCCGGATCCGGAGAAAGCAAGCGCCTTTACGTGGGAAAACCTTGCCGGGGAGCTCTCGGCACGGCTGGAGGAGGCCTTGAAATGACCAGGACGAGGGAGACCATGGTGATCGTCGTGCTGTGCCTGGGGAACCTGTTTCTCACGGGAATGGGCATGGGTCTGCCGGTTTTCACGATCTTCTGGGGCGTCGCGGCTGGCCTGGCCGCCATACTAACCACCATGCGCGAGGACCTGGCCGCACTGGTGAAAAAACCTGGTTCTACGCCGGCATCCTGGCGGGGTTCACCTTTATCACCGAGGTCACGCTGATGACCGGGCCTTCCATCGCAATAATCAGGGGCAAAATAGACCCAGCGAACTTCGGACATCCCTTCATCCTCTACGATCCCCTGCTTTCTTTCTGGGCGTCCCTCTTCGTTGAAATAATCGTGGCCCCTGTCCTTGAGATGCTCGTGGCCATAGCCACGGTCTTCGTCTATGTGAGCGTGAGCAGGAGGTTTCGCCAGCCTGGAAGGAATTGAAAGGCCCGCACCGGGGGATTTATAATCTACGAGCTATGAAGAAGGTTTTATTGCTATTTGGATTGGCTGGACTCGTTGGAGCCGCGCAAAGGAGCGTCCTGGTTGAGATATTTAGCTCCACTACCTGCCCATACTGCCCTCCGTGCAACGCCGCTTCCGAATGGCTCGCAAGGGACTATCTGGACACGGTTAGCGTCATTCAATACATGAGCGGCCTTTCCGGTTCAGACGCTACATATAGGTTCAATTTCTATGAGGTATCCGCTGTGCCTGACGCGTGGTTCTGCGGTGTGGACCGCAGAACAGGTTCTGCTGGTGATACCCTTGCTAACTACAACCGTTACAAGACAGTTGTCAACAACTGGAGATATGTCAGCTCGCCAATAGTCATAGACGAGATGGCCGCCTCGTGCGATACCATCTCCGGGACAGTGGAGTGCGTGATCAGGGTTGAGACGACCCTGCCGGTGACCGAGCCTGACCCGCGGGTTTTCTGCGTGATCACCGAGCGCCATGTCTGGGGCGATGGGCGCTACAACCGGTTCATAATGAGGGACATCATATCCAGCCCGATGGGCGACAGCCTGCTTGCCACCCAAGCGGGGGATACCCAACGCTTCACCTGGAACTTCAACATATCCGGCTGGAAGCCTGATTCCCTTGATGTCACGGTGTTCGCGCAGAGCTACGAGTCAAAGATGGTCTTCCAGGCAAAGCAGATGAGGGTTGATTTCACGGGGGTCACCGAGACCGAGCCGCCAGCAATGGGCTTTGACCTGTCGGCAAAAGGGAGTGCTCTCCGGTTGAACATACCCGGCGAAACCGGGGTCAATCTCAGCGTGTATGACCCTGCAGGCAGACAGGAACAAGAGCTCTTCTCCGGGCGACTGCCCGGCGGGGAGCACAGCTTTGAACTGCCGGCACTGGGAAAAGGCGTTCACATCGCGGTCGCGAGGACCGCTTTCGGGACAAAAAGCTTGAAAATAGTAAGATGAGGAGGCTTTTAAAATGACAGGAATCTTGATGGGAATCCTGGTCGCGGCAACCGCGCCGGACTTCACCCTTGAGGATACGGATGGCAATTCCGTGACGCTCTCAGAGCTGGTCAACTCCGGACCCGTGCTTATGGTCTTCTGGGCAACATGGTGCACGAACTGCAAGGACTTATTGGACTACTCAAACGAGCTCTACAAGTCAAAGAAGGACAAGGGCCTTGTCGTTCTTGGCATAAGCCAGGACGCGCCCCGGAAGCTCTCCGATGTAAAAAGCACCAAGGACGGCAGGGGCTGGAAGTTCCCGGTTCTTCTGGACCCGGACAAAAAGATCTCGCTGAAATACAAAGCAATGGCCGTGCCCGTTACTGTAATAGTGGACAAGAACATGGAGATAGTTTACCAGCGCGTTGGCTTCAGCTCTGGACAGGAGGAGGAGATAAAGAACAAGGTAGCGGAATTGCTGGGAGAGTAGGGCAACCCGTGAATCGTCCCTCTCAGAGAAGGAAACAAACATGAACCTGACATCCTTTATCCTGGGCCAGATTTTTTTCACCGGCTCTCTGGACATGCAATACTGGAAGTGGAATGAGCCGGATGAGGAGCGCTTGCAGGGCATCTTTGACCTCTCCGGCTACCTGGATAACTGGGAAATAGGCGGAAAATTCCTCTACCTCCAGCCCAGCAGGCTCACCAAACCCAAATACGAAGACCTCGTCCAGAAGTATATAGCCTACAACTCGGAGATGGTGAGTGCCAGAGCGGGGAGCTACTACGCCTCCTGGGGCCGGGGCCTCGTTCTCGCGGGCGTCAGAGATGACCAGCTAATGCTGGACAGGTGGCTTGAGGGCGGGGATGTAATCGCGAGCTGGGGGCCATTTGAGGGTGAGTTCCTCTCCGGAACAAAGAGGGAAATATATTACTACGAGTTCAAGAAGGACACGGATCACACCCTGAGGGCAGGCAGGCTCTCTTTGACCGGAATCCCCCATTTGTTGCTGACAGGGGCATACGCGAGGATAAATCAGCCCACATACGACAGCACATACAAGCAGGAGTTCAGTTCGGGCGCGATCACGGTTAATTTTCCCATAGTAAGCGCATACGGTGAGCTGGTCAAAAGGGAGGGCTTCTACGCGCCGGCATACTATGCCGGAGACAGTAGCCCGGACACCACCACCGTGAGCTACTACGCCGCGTTATCAGTTGGCCTGCCCAGATTCAACCTCCTCCTGGAATCAAAGGACTACAACCTACTGGCGAGCGGTTTCAACAATCCCCCGCCGGTAAACCACTACGGGGTGTATCTCTCGGAGGACCTGGACGAGGCTGGCCACGGGATAACCCTGAATGCCAACCCGCTTGAGGGACTGACCCTTACCGGGCACCGCTCCTTGTCAACGAGGGTCTCCTCATCCCAGCGAGTTGAGGAAAGCTACGGCTCTCTGAGCTACAGGAAGACCGGCCTATTCAGGATAACCGGGAAAATGGACTACCTGCTGGTTGACTCGGTTCTGAGAGAACTGTTCGGGGACACCCTTGAGCCAATGATAGAGAAGCGAACCGAGATGAACCCGGGCGGCGAATTGGCCGTTTATTTCCTGAAGGAGGCCTCCTTTACCGTTGCATACGACCACGGGGCCAGAACGGATATTTATCACCGCTTCCAGGACACGCTCTCTATCCTTGACACGCTGAACTACGCTGACAGGAAACTCAAGCTCGGCCTGGCCTGGGCGCGGGTCGGCTCTCTCTGGTGGACTTACTCCGACAGGAGAACCGATGACGGGCTTTGCATGGGCACTTGGCGCGCGTGGGAGCTCTTCGTTCACCTGAACCAGAACCTTGACGCGATGGTCTTCTACGGCTCACAACCAGCAGGGGTTCTCTGCTCGGGGGGAATATGCAGGACAGAGCCGGAGTTTGACGGGGTAAAGCTCTGGCTAATAGGGAGATTCTGAGAGAGTATCCTGGCCGCGACCTCCGACCACGGGTTCTCGCGGATCAAAAGCCATCGGCGCGGGATTCTCATGGGGTTGTAGCTTTAAGCTTTGCCCGTGAGCCTTCTCTACGCGATAACAGACGAGAGGCTGATCCCAAGGGATAGGTTCCTCAGGGTCGTGGAATCCGCCATCCTGGGGGGCGTTCAGGTTCTCCAGCTCAGGGACAAGACAACCCCGGACCAGGAGCTGCTTCCCCTTGCCGGAGAATTGAAGGCCCTCTGCGATCAGCACGAAGTTCCCTTCATAGTCAACGACAGGCTGGAGATCGCCGCGGAGCTGGGAGCAGGGCTTCACCTCGGGGACGAGGACGCGCCGGTCTCTCATGCCAGGAAGGTGCTGGGGCCGGGCGCGCTGATAGGCAGGAGTTGCCACAACAGCCTGGCACTCGCGTTTTCAGCAAAAAACGAGGGGGCCTCCTATGTTGCCTTTGGGCCCATTTATCCCACCCCGACGAAGCCCGGCTGGCCCGGAATAGGAACCGGCATCCTTGATGAGGCGAGGCAAAAGCTTGACCTACCATTCGCGGCAATAGGGGGTATAGACGAGACCAACATCCGGGAGGTGGCCGAGAAAAGGCCGTGGGCAATCTGCGTGATAAGGGCAGTTTTCGCGAGACCCGACCCCGGCGAGGCCGCGGCGAGACTGAGGGATCTTATCGCGCTTGACACAGAGAAAGGTTATTCATCATAATTTGGCCGAAACCCACGGAGGTGTGAGATGTTAATTTACATAATGAGTCTGATAGGGGGTTCTCCCGTGACCGTCGCGGGTGAGAACCCGGACTATAGGCCAGCCGAGACCAGGCTAGAGGGTGGCGAGGCCGCGACACACTCAAAGGCCTTCTCCTTCGCCAGGCACAACATACACACGGAGACCGAGACCTATGTCTATTTCTACCAGGTCAGGAACAACTGCAAGAACCTGGGAGGAGCCGCATGGCCCGACGCGGTTGGCCCGATAGTCTGGGGCAACTCCTACATCTACTGGGGCCAGGGAGGATGGAGCTTCACGAACAGCCAGATATCAACCCCCTCCGGCATCTACGGCACCACCATGGACGATTTTGATGGGGACGGGGACCAGGACATAGCCGGCGCGACCGCGTGGGATGGGACTGTCTGGTGGTATCGCAACGATGGCGGCAGTTTCACCGTTATGACAACCATAGCCACCAGCGACTTCCCGAATCATGTTCACTCTTTTGACCTTGACGGCGACGGGGACCGGGACCTGGCCTGGACATGCGAACTTAGTGGGTTCTTTGTCTCCTTGAACAACGGCTCTGGCAGTTTCACCAACTACAACATATACAACACAATGGGCGCTGAGACTGCCTGGCCAGCTGACCTTGACGGAGACGGGGATATAGACCTCGCGGGCGCGACCCACTCCTACAGCGGCGGCCCCAACGCGCTCTGGTGGTTTGAGTGCACTGGCCCGGGGAGCTACACGCCTCACCAGATAGCCTCCATCATTGACCCTCACGGCGTCTGGGCCGGGGACATGGATGGTGATGGGGACAAGGATATCCTGACCGTCACCAACTTCTTCAACATGGGCGGGGACAACTCGGTCTGGCTCTACAGGAACAACGGCTACAACAACTTCGCGCCCGTTTATGTTGGCTCAATAGCCTATGGCTCGGATGTCAAGGCCGCTGATCTGGACCTGGACGGTGACATGGACATAGTAGCGTCTGGCGGAGGTGCTGACGAGGAGTTCTTCTACAACCACGGCGAGCTCGCGGCATACGAGAACAATGGCGGCATTTTCACAAAGCAGGTGCTTTCAACGAACGGTTCATATGGCCTCTGGATAGGGGACTATGACCTGGACGGTTGCCCCGACATCTCCGCCATAGACCACCCTGGCTACAACGATGGCGCGGCAACCTTCATCATCTTTGAGAACCTGATTCCGGACGCGCAGTGCATGCTCGGCGCGCCTGAGGAACCCAAGCCAACCACATTCAGGGTCATCCCCGGAAAGGGCGGGCTATTCCTCTCATACAGCTTCCCCGGCTCCGCTGATTTCTGGGTTCACGACATAACGGGAAGGGAAGTCGCTTCAGGCCAGCTGACCGGGGACAGGTTCGTCCCCGTTGGTCCTGGCGTCTATGTGGTCAGCGCGACCGTTGCCGGGACGGTCATCCACCAGAAGGGCATAGCGATAAGGTAAGCTCTAAAGGGAACCATGAGGCCCCGGACGCGTCCGGGGCCTTTTTATGGCCCGAATGCTGGTTCAGGAACCAGCTCTCGCGCCATAATATACCCGTGAAGGAGCGTTATGTTGATCTGGTTACCATAAGGGTAAAAGCCGGCGATGGTGGGGATGGTCTCGTCCACTTCAGGAGAGAAAGATATGTTCCCCGCGGCGGGCCTGATGGAGGGGATGGGGGGAATGGCGGCTCGGTCTTCCTGGTTGGGGACAGGAGGAAATGGAACCTGCTTGACCTGTCGTATGAGGGGTTTTTCCGGGCCGGAAACGGCGGCCGGGGCAAGCCAAAGGGCATGCGCGGGGCAAAGGGCAAAAGCGTGTTTATAAGGGTTCCCCTCGGAACGGTTGCCGTGGACGAGATCACGGGAGAACTTCTCGGTGAGATAACCGAACACGGCCAACGCCTCCTGGTTGCAAAGGGGGGCAAAGGCGGCCGTGGAAACGCGCGGTTCGCCACCTCAACTGACAGGGCGCCTCGGAGGGCGGAGCCCGGAGCCGAGGGGGAGGAGAGGGTTCTCAGGCTTGAGCTCAAGTCCCTGGGGGATGTTGGGATAATCGGATTGCCCAACGCAGGAAAGAGCAGTCTCCTGGTAGCCTTGACCAGGTCAAGGGCCACGATCGGGGCTTACCCGTTCACGACAAAGAGGCCAAATCTTGGAACACTTGATCTGGGGGAGATAAGGGGCAGGCTCGTCCTAGTTGATATACCCGGAATCATTGAGGGAGCCGCGCGCGGGAAGGGAATGGGAACCGCGTTTCTCAGGCACATAGAGCGTTCCAGGGTTCTGCTCTTTCTCCTTGACCCGACCCAGGGGGATGTTTCCGAGCAATACGAGCTTTTGGTTTCTGAGCTGAGGAGCCACGATACGGGCCTACTTGAAAAGGAGACCATCATCGCCATAAACAAGGCCGACCTGGTTTCGGGGCCATTCCCAGAAAAAATCGGGGGACACAGGGTTCTCGTGGTATCAGCCCTGAGGGGAGATGGTCTGGAGGAGCTCGTGGAGACTCTGTCCACTGCCCTTGAACCCACACAAGGCCCGGACTTATAATTCCCCCGTGCTCATAGCCGTAGTTCTCTTATGCTCTGACGACCCGGCCCTACACGACCGGACCACTGAGGCAATGGAATACGGGATGAGGGAGCGCTACTCCCAGGCCGAGGCCTTGATGAACGAGATAATCGCGGATTACCCTGACGAGCCAATACCCTACATCCTGAAGGCCGCTCTCCTTGACCTCTACATGGCCGACTATGAGGTCAACACCCGGGAAAAGGAGTTCAACGACCTCCTGAAGACCGGAGAAAAAAAGGCTGACGCGGTCATAAAGGCCGCCAAGGCCTCCGGGGACAACCGCCGGCTCGCGTGGGGATACTTCTACAAGGGCGCGGCAATAGGGTTCAAGGCCTTCCGCAAGGGGAGGAACAACCCCGCGTCCGCCATCACGATAGCCTGGGACGCGGTGGACAACCTCGCGCTGTGTCTGCAGACTGATTCCACCATATATGACGCCTATTACCCTTTGGGCATGTATGACTACGCTATATCCGAACTGCCGAAGTCCCTTTCCTGGCTACCCTTTATAAAGGATAAGGAAACGCGGAAACAAAAGGGCATGGAGGAGCTGGAAAAGGCGTGGCGCCAGGGGGATTACACCCGCGACCTCGCTCAGTTCTCTTTAGTGTGGGTCTACATGGGCGAGGGCAGGATGAGGGACGCTTATCCCCTGGCAAAGGACCTGGTCGCGAGGTATCCGGAGTCCCGGACATTCCGGTGGCTACTAGGGTCGTGCCAGCGTTCGCTCGGCAAATGGGCCGAGGCGGAAGAGACATACTCGGAGCTGGTCTATCTCGTCCTGAACGAGCAGATCCACCGCCCGCACAATGTCCTGATGGCCACATACTACTGCGCGCAGGCAAAGTTCCAGGTCGGGAAATACGATGAGGCCATTGAATACGCCAACTTCACCCTCAGCCTGCTGGACGAGATGGAGGACACCAAGAAGCACAGGGATATGCGGGACAAGATGATCAAGATAAGGACAAAGGCAGAAGCAAGGGTGGAAAAGAAGGAGGGGGGATGAGGGAGGGGGAGGGAATATTCCATGAAAGCAGGAAACAGCGGTAGCGGCGAGGATCATTTGTGCCGCGGCGTATCATTCTATGACCTGGGCAAATACCCCGAGGCCGAGAGGGAATACCGGGAGGCGATAAGTATAAACCCGGACTATGCCGAGGCCCACGGCAACCTGGGGATTTTGCTTGCTAAGCTGGGCAGGAACAAAGAGGCCCGGGCTGAGATTGAAAAGGCCGAGGAGCTCTTTGAAAAGCAAGGCAGACAGGAGGACGCGGAAAAGGCGCGGGGGCTCCTGAAAAAATTACCAGAACGATGACATACCTCCTTCCTCTCATGCTTTTCGCTGGCAAGCCAGCGCAGGAGAAGGCCTATATCATGGCCCAGGTGGTTGACACACAGGGCCTGGTCTGCGAGATAAACCGGGGGAAGGAATGGGGCGTCAGGCCCGGGATTGATGTTGGGTTCTACAGGGTCTGGGGCAAGACCGAGATGATCGCGGTAGGGACGGTGAAGGAGGTCGGGGAGGGCTGGGCAAGGGTCAAGGCAAGGGGCGGAAGGGAGCGTCCAGGCCCCGGAGACCTCGTCCAGATAAAGGTTGACCTGCCGAAGAGGGGCTGGAACACTGACCCCATCCTGACCATGGGCAGGCTATACATTTGGTTCACGGACGACACGGGCAGAACGCTTTTCTGGCCGGAGGATGCCCTTGACGCGTCCCCTGGGTGGCGGGATACCCTGATAAGGGAGATGGTGGAGTCAGCCAGACTTTTCGCGGAATACAACACGGATGTCCTTTCGGTCAACGGGGACACGCTCGCAAAGCTCCTCGCGGAAACGGATTCCGCGGGCGTGATGGCATACCTGGAATTCGTCGCGGATTTCCCGACAGGATACATGGGCGTGAAGACCCCGTTCCCCGCGGCCTATGCCACATGGCTCAGGCAGGGCTCGCCGCCATCGGGGAAACGGCTCGCGAGACTGCTTGAGGCCGCGAAGCCTGAGGAAAGGGGAGCGCTCACGGAGAAATACCGCGCCCTCCTGCCTGTCGCGCTGGACTGGCTCGTGAGGTGGGGACAGAAGCCCCTGGCGTTGGAAATAGCGGGGTCAACGGGGGACGAGTCCCTGATAAAGCTCGTGGAGGGAGCGAAAGTGGAATGAGCAAGGGCTTCTGGTCAAACCCGTGGACAGTATCAATCGTTGCCGGTTTAATAAGCTCCGCGATAGGCTGGTTCATGATCTGGATATGGAAGAGGGCAAAGAGGGGCACCAGGCAGGTTTCCGGCAGGGGCCTCCTGAAGCTCCTGCAGACCCTGTTCGTGGTGGTTTTCATACTCCTTTTCGGCGCTTTCGTTATGATAATAGCCCTTGGCCCCTCCGAGGCAGGCGCGCTGGCAAAGGTCTGGTCGGTCAAGGCAGGCAACGCTATCAAGCCCCTGAGCAAGCAGGTCGGGCTTTTCTTCAGAAAGCACCCGGCAATCGCGGCGTTTTCCGCTGGCGCGGCATCCGCGCTGGGGATAGTCCTGGTCTTTTTCTCGCTCAGGAAAAAGGGGAAGAGGAGGAGGAAGTGATGACCCGGATAATGCGTCCCAGCCCCGCTCAGCACGCTCAGTAGTGAATGAATTTCTGACACACTTTTCCCGTTAGGATGTAATAAGCACAGATCTTCGCGTTCCGGGTCGCCTCGCGGATCGCCTGGTCCTTCTTCCCCCAACCAACATCCTCCGGGTAGATGCACGAAACCGCTATTGAGCCGGAATCGCATGCTCCGGGGGTGTAGGTGATGTAGTAGCCGTATTCCCAATCCGTTGCCATCGCGCCGCTGTCGCCTATGTATGGCTTGAAGGTCTGAATAACCAGGTCAGATGCTGTCATTATCTTCATTGAGCTGAAGCGTATAACGAAGGAGTATGCCCGTTCCCAGCAGGCTTCCTTCTCGGACCCGGGAATACTAAAGGTCGTCGGGGTTGCCTCAACCTCCTGTAAATAAATGGCCTCGTCCGGACCTGAGGGCTCAAGGACCGGAGAGACACAGCCAGGGGCCAGGGAATACAAAGCAGTCCCCGCCATGAAAACCCATCGCATATTTACCTTACAAGTTTAATACTCTGGCGCATCACCGCGCAAGCGCGGGGCAAAAAGAAGGGGCCCGTGGTTGGGCCCCTCTCAGAGAAGGAGGTTGGTGGGGTATATCTCAGAACCACATGGGACAGAATCCCCTCTTGCCCTTTTTGCCCTTGCCTTTGCCGCCCTTACTAATCCCGTCCTTGCCGCCCTTTCCGGGCTTGCTGGCCCTGAGCTCGTCCAGCTTGGCCTTTTGCTCGTCGGTAAGGAGACCCTTGATGGCTATCTCCATCTTTATCCTTTCGGTCATAAGTTTGGCCTGGAGATTGCTTATCTCGCCGGTCAACCTCTCAATCTTCTTCATGTCCGGCTTATCCTTGCCCAGCTCGGTCCGGAGCTCAAGGCGTTTTGCAAGAAGGTCAGCCCTGATGGTGGTTGTTACCTTTATGTGATCAGCCATTATCTGGCTTATCTTTTCGGTCTGCTCGGACGAAAGGCCTATCTCCTCCTGAACCCAGGGGTTCATAAGCATACCGAACCCCGGCCCGCCCACGCTCAGGATAGTGCTAATGATTATTCCAGTCATCTTTTTTCTCCTTCAGGTGGGGTTTTTGTTTTCCACCTATCGGTCTATTAGACATTCCCGGAGGGAAAAATGTTCCGGGTTGGGCAGGAGCTCGGTCAGGAAATCATTCCACAGGAGGGCTCAATAATGCGGAGCATCGCTTCCAGCCCTCCAGGCAGACCACCCGCTCGTTTTCCCCGTGCCCCACACCGCGAGCGCCAGAGCTATGACGCAGTCATCGTGAAAACCGCCCTGGCCCTCCATGCTATCGCCTGCTCTCCCGAAGTGCTTGAGCTCCTCCAGGATGGTCATGTTTGAGGCCGGAAGGGCCAGGGACCCTGTTTCCATAGCGAGCCGGAGCCTGCCGATCATCTCTTCTTTTCTCTGCGCTGTTATCACGACTCGCGTCGCTCCCGGAACCCTTTCCGCTACGGCCTCCCCAACGCCGGTGGCGTCTATCACCACCTTTGGCCTGTAGCGGGCCTTGATGGCGTTCAATAGCTCGGCTATCTCCGAATACATCCTCCCCTTGAACCTGTGAAAGTCTGCTACAAGCCATGGTTTCTCCGAGACATCAAGGAGGACGATCGCTGTGTAGTCGCGCTTTTTAGCCAGGTCAACCCCCATCGTGTATATGTGGCCAGGGAGGGGCCGGCTGAGCGGGGTGTAATCCTGGAGGCAGGAAAGAACCAGGTTCTGCGGGAAAACCGCGTCGTCGGAGTCCGGAAACTCCGCCATGAACTCGCACTGGAAGTAGCCCTCTGGCAGTTCTGACCTGATCCTGTCCAGCTCCTGCCCACAGATGTGGGGCGCGTCGTAGCTGGTCGCCCTCATCGCGGAATAATACTCGCCATCAGCCAGGCCGCGGGTAAAAAGCTCGTATAGATAAGAGCTCCTTGACCACGGGGTTCCCTCAAAATCCACCTGCGCCCTGGGGTTCTGAATCACGGATGGTCTGAGCGCCGCGAAGTAGACCTCGTCCGGGACAAATGAGGCCTCGGTTATCGTTATCCTATCGTATCCCCTGCCTCTGACGAACCTGCCGCCTCGTGCCGTTGACCGGGATGTTATGACCGAGCCGTTTTTCAGCCTTATCTCGTGGAACGGGGAGCGCCTGTCCTCGGCTACCAGATACTCAACCAGGGGGCACGAGTCCGCCCAGTCCCTGAAGAATTCAAAGTAGATTCGGGCCTGGTCAAGCGAAGGCCCGACAACGAGGGATCTCGTCCCAGGGTGGGTTATCGCGTAGTGCAGGAGGTCAAGCGCTGAAAGCGTGGACTTGCCGAAGCGCCTTCCCGCGAGCCGAACCCGTATCCTTCCTGATAGTAGGAGCATCCGCCTCTGGGCCTGGTTCAAGCGTAAACCTGAGACCTTTTCCGCGAAGAAGACCGGATCTGCTCTGAGCCGACTGACCGCGGGCTTGATGCGCTCAAGGAGCTCGCGCTGGATGTTGGGCACGAAACAAATAGTGGCATGAACAAATGGCAACGGCTAAGCCTTAACTCATATAATTTTCATGTGGATTTCGCTTCTGTCTCCGTGCCTGAAGCAGGGGCTGTCCTGACCTACCTGGTGCCATCTGAGATGGGCGTCCGGAGGGGGGATGTTGTCCTGGTGCAGGTCAGGGAGAAGGTTCTGGTGGGACTGGTCGTGGGAGAGGCAGAACCTTTCCCGGGAGCCAGGCCCATACACGGGAAGACCGGACTCACCATCCCCGAACCCCTCGTTGGCCTGGTGGAGTGGCTCGCGGAATACTACCTCTCGCCCCTGCCGGAAGCGACCAGGCTCATCCTACCCCCCGGAATGCCGAAAAAGGAAAAGCTTGAGATAAGGATGAGGAAAGACCCTCCGGCCGTGAGCGCGAGGGGCAGGGTTCAGCAAAAGGTCTTCACTTATCTGTGGGAAAGGAGAGGGACCTGGCTGAGCAGGGACGGCCTTGTCAGGAGATTCGGGGAACAGGGCAGGAAATTCCTTGAGAGGCTGATTGAGGCTGGCGCCTGCCAGGTGAGGTCAAAATTTCCCACCGCCAGGGGCAGGGAAATAGACGAGTTCATCAGGGAGGGCGGCGAGGCTTTCTTCCCCGAAAAACCAATTCCACAGCAGAGGAGGGTCCTCAGAAAACTTAAGGAAATACTGGCGAAAGGGGAGTTTTCCACTGCTTTGCTTCACGGGGAGACAGGTTCTGGAAAGACCGCAGTCTACGCCTGGCTCGCGATGGAGGCGCTCCGAATGGACAAAGGCGCGATAATCCTGGTTCCAGAGATAAGCCTTACCCCACAATTGGCCGCTGTCTTCAGGAAGGCGCTCGGCCAGGGCGTGGCGGTTTATCACAGCGCGTTCAGTCCGGCCGAGAGGATGTGGGTCTGGAACCAGGTTGCGGGAGGGGAAACGAGGGTGGTGCTGGGGCCGCGGTCCGCGCTTTTCCTGCCGATGAAGAACATAGGCCTAATCGTTGTTGACGAGGAACACGATGACTCATACAAATCCCAGAGGCCGCCGCATTACCACGCGAGGGATGTAGCCGCGATGAGGGCGAAGGTAGAAAATGCCCTGCTCATCCTCGGGGATGCCACTCCCTCGGCCGAGTCATTTCACAACGCCAGAAAGGGGAAATACCTTTACCTGCGCATGCCGGAAAGGGTTCCGGCATACATTGACCCGGTCGTCAGGGTGATTGACCTGAAGGACGCGGAGGTCTCCGGGGCCTTCTCACTCCCGCTCCTGGACGCGCTCAGGGACACGGTTTCCTCCGGCCACCAGGCCATAATCTTCCTGAACCGCCGGGGATACGCGCCCTATCTGCAGTGCCTGAGGTGTGGCGCTGTCATGAACTGTCCGAACTGCTCCGTCTCATACACATTCCACAAGGACACGGGCCTCGCGGTTTGCCATCTGTGTGGACGGACATCAAGGGTTCCTGGGGTATGCCCATCCTGCGGAAGCCCCTCCCTCGTGGCAATGAGATACGGGGTTCAACGGGTCCAGGAGAACCTGGGGGCCCTGCTCCCGGGCGTGAAGGTTATCAGGCTTGACAGGGATGTCTCAAGGAGAAGGGGCGGCCCGGAAAAAGTCTTTGGGGAATTCGCATCAGGAAACGCGAGGGTTCTCGTGGGAACTCAGCTCGTGACAAAGGGCTTGGATTTTCCGGGGGTGAAGCTCGTCGGCGTTCTTTTGGCTGACATGGGCCTTTTCAGGCCGGATTTCAGGGCCGCGGAAAGGACATTCCAACTGCTTTGTCAGGTCACCGGGAGGCTGAGGACCGGCGGTGTGGTAATGATACAGGCGCTGAATCCGGATGAACGCGCCATACGCTTCGCGAAGGAGAAAAACTACGAGGAATTCATGGAGGCTGAGCTCTCGGAACGAAGGAGGTTCGGCTACCCGCCATTCTCAAAGCTCATCCTGGTTGAGGCGCGGGGAAAGTCCCAGCAAAAGGTCATGGATTTCCTGGAGGAGCTCAAGAGGGAAACGGCTGAGCGCCTGGGGGCTAAAGGGGTGATCCTCGGCCCTTCACCCTCCCCTTACGAACGGATTGGGGGGCTTTTCAGGGCCAGGTTCCTGGTCAAGACAAAAAGGGGCCTCACGCCGGAGTTGGGCTGGCTCGCAGGGTTCCAGCCGCCTTTTGGGATTGATCTCAGGGTGGATGTTGATCCGGTGGACATGATGTAGGGAAGTCTGGCGAAAATACCCTTAAACACTGAGGAGAGCTCTGATAAAGTAGCAATAACTTACTGGCCTGAATCAGAGCCGCCTCATCCAGAGGATCAAGGTTCTGAGAGGGGCCCCCCGAAAAATCCCGTCATGAGAGCGTTTCCGTGGAGGCTCTGCCCCTATTCTGCGGAGGCCCCCATGGTCAGGCCGAAAGACAGAGGGGGGATTTTCCAGGGGCCTCACTGAGGTTTATCATTTGGTTTGCCCATGGCTGGATTGGGCAGGACATCACGCGCTATAATTAAACCATGACCGAAACAGAAACCCTTCCCCCGCAGGTTGACGAGAAGGAATGGAGAGGATTTGTCCGGGAAATGAGGCTCGCGAGGCCGTGGATCACAGCCATGGCCATAATAGACATAGTCGTTGGCGCGATGGCCCTGCCGATGGGCGTTGGGAACATCATCATTGGCGCCCTGCTCCTGGTCGCGGAGTCCAGGCTGAGGAGGTTCCTTGCGGGCGAGGCAAACTCCCTGGCGGCCTTCGCGGGGCAGATGAAGCTTTATTTCCTGGTCTCGGTGATGGTCGTCATCGCGGTCATGGTCTTCTATTTCATCCTCATATTTCTTTATGTGGCCTTGATTATCTTCTTTGTCGCGATCCTCGCGCTCATGTCCGCGTCAGGAAACATCACGGTCTAAAACGCATATGATTATCCTGACCTCCCGTTGCCAACGGGCCCAACTTGTGTTCAGAAGACTCACGCGAATCGACCGCACGCGATTAAGCTAAGTGAGTTCTGGGCAATCCTGGTTGAACCAGAGCCCTTATTTGGATTAAGCTTTAACACTATGAGAAAAATCCTTTTTTTATTCGCCGCGATCGGTCTTCTTCTGGGGGCGTCCTGCTGTAAGAGGACATCCGGGGAGCAGAGAACAATGGATGGAGCCGAGGCCCAATCCGCGGGGAATCCGGACGCGGTTTCCCTGGCGCCGGACACTGGCCAGGCCCAGAACACTTCCAAGGCCGCAGAGAGCAAGTTCAAGCCCGCGCCGGATTTCACCCTGGTCTCCATAAAGGGGGACACGATAAAGCTCTCAAACTACAAGGGAAAGGTCGTTATCCTTGATTTCTGGGCAACCTGGTGCCCGCCCTGCAAGGAGGAGATACCGCACTTCAAGAAGCTCTTCGCGGAGAAGGGCGAGGAGGGTCTCGTTGTGATCGGGATAGTGGTCAACGACGAGCTCGCGGAGGTGAAGAAGTTCGTGAACAAGAACGCGGTGAATTATCCCATTGTCATGGGAACAGCGCAGATAGAGAAGGCCTATGGCGGCATAAACGCGATCCCGACAACCTTCCTGATAGGCAAGGACATGACCATAAGGCAGAAGGTCGTTGGCTACCGAGAGTTCTCGTTCTTCCAGAAAGAGGTGGAAAAGCTCCTGGCAGAGTAGCCGCGGCGCGGTTCAACGGGTTTGAATCTACGAGCCTTCCGAGAGCAATACCACACAATCCCCTACATTTGTGCCCGTTGGCCCGGTCTCAATCAAGCCACCCACCCTCCTGAAGAAGTTATACGAGTCGTTGTTCTCAAGGAACACGCGCGGATCAAGGCCCTTTTCGTAGGCAATCCCAAATGTCCCGCCATCAGCGAATGCCCCCGCGGCCGTGGTCGGGCCGTCTTGCCCGTCCGTTGAGAACGCGACAACTGCCACGCCCCGAAACCCCCTCATCGCTATGGAGCACGCGAGCGCGAGCTCCTGGTTCCTGCCGCCGGCGCCATTGCCTCTTACCCTTACAGTTGTCTCTCCACCGAAAATGAGGCAGGCCCTCCGGCCGGAGAAATCCGAACAACCCCTGGCTATGCCAGCGAGAACCCCGCCGAGGGCGAACCCCAGCTCCCTTGATTCTCCTCTGAGCGCGTCGGTAATGACCGTAGCCTCGTAGCCCATTTCCTCTGCTTTGTCCCTTATGCCTGATAACGCTTTGTGGTTATCCGCGGCAATGATGTTTTGGACCCTCCTGAAGCATTGGTCATCCGGCTTCGGGGTCTCAGGCGCGTTCCAGATCGCCTCGCGGGTCTCGCGGCTCAGACTGTGCCAGATGTCGTGTTTCTTGAGGATCGTTATCGCATCGGCCTTCAGGGTGGGATCAGGAGCGGTTGGGCCTGAGCCTATATCCTCCAATGAGTTACCAACCACATCGGATATTATCAGGGAGACTATCCTTCCGGGGCCGGAAACCCTGGCGAGCCAGCCCCCCTTAAGGCGTGAGGCATGCCGGCGAACCGCGTTCATCTCGTGGATGTCAAGGCCGGACCTGAGCATGAGCTCGTAGAGCTTCCGCAATTCCTCAAGGCCTATTCCTCGGACAGGTGCCTCCATCAGGCTTGATGCCCCGCCTGAGAGCAGTAGCAGGAGCGTTTCGTCCTCGCCGAGGGAAGCGCTGAGCGAGAGGGCCTTTTCACCAGCGAGCAAGGAGCTCTCATCGGGCAGGGGGTGGGAGCTCTTTATGGTTTCAAGGCCGGGGATCTCGCAATCCTCCGGGGAAACGACCAGGCCGCCCAATAGCCTCTTTCCCAGGATTTCCACGGCAACCCGCGCGGAGGACGCGCCGGCCTTCCCGACCGATATCAAGCGCACCCTCTCGCCCAGGTCAGGGCCCCGCAGGTGTTCCGGCAAAACCCTCTCCGGCAGGACCCTCTCGGTTCCCGCCCGGAAGAGAGTGAGGGCAGTTTCCCTGAGGTTCATAAATCCATCACAGAAATTGTAGGGGCAGATCCACGGATCTGTCCAGGGCAAAGTCCCACCCTCAGATTATAAGGAAATCTGACGCGCGGGGCAAAGCTGTGATTGGATCACCCCCCCGTTTTCTTCCTGAGAACATAAAGGAAGAAAGGAACCCCGACCAGGCTCGTAATGACCCCGACGGGAAGCTGGTAAAAACCAGCGAGCCTGAGGAGAAGGTCAGACGCGAGGACGAGAATCGCGCCACCAATAGCGGAACCCGGCAAAAGTAGCGAGTGCCTGGGAGAGATGAGCCTCCGTATGATATGCGGGACAACCAGGCCAACGAACCCGACCGCGCCGACCACGGATGTCGCCAGGCCAACCATTATCCCGGTCGTTATGAAAACGATTGCCTTCAGGGCCTGGACATTCACACCCAGGGACAGAGCCTCTGTCTCACCGAGGCTGAGCGCATCCAACTGCCTGGAGGTGAAGAACAGAGCGGTCATCCCCGCGAGGATCAGGAGGGCAATGACAAGGAGGGAAGGAATATCCTCTCCGGTCACAATAACCCCGAGGTTACCCCAGAGGATGTAGAAGGTTCTTATTGCCTCGGCCTTCGCCAAAATCATAAGAACAGCGACCAGGCCGGACGCGAAGAACCCCACCATCACCCCAGCCAGGAGCATCCGGGTTCCTGAGAGCCTGCCCCTTACCGAGGACAGGGCATATACCGCGAACAGAGAACCAATCGCGCCCGCCGCGGCCGGTAGTGAGAGGACGCCGGGGTTGTTGATTCCGAGGAAAAATCCGAGCGCGTATCCGAGCGCGGCGCCCGAGGCTGTTCCTAGGACATACGGATCAGCAAGGGGATTTTGGAACAAAGACTGCAGGGCCGCGCCCGATACCGAGAGGCTCGCGCCAACGAACATGGCCAAAAGTGCCCTGGTCAGCCTCATGGACAGAAGGCTTCCCCCTGGAAAACCGCCGGGGCCAAGGATAATCTCAAGGGCAAAGAAAACCGCGAGAACGATGATGGCCAGGACGAGACGGAGGATCATTTAAAGTTAGGGGATGGGTAACAGAGGGTCTTTGCGCCCCATACGACGGGATGATCTCCGCGGTCCCAACTACAAAGAGCCGGGGCTACCAGCCTAATAACTGGCAACGAACAAGCAATCACGATCTGTCCCTTGCCTCCAGCTGGTCCTGTATTCCCGCGACCAGCTCCCCAACCAGGCCCATGCTTATGAGCAGGAGGCCGGATATGATGAGAAGGATTACCAGGTAAAGCAGGGGCCTGTAGCCCACCCCGGCTATGTATCTAACCAGGATAGCAGATATGCCCACGAGAACCCCGGCGAGGCCGGACAGGAACCCAGCAGTGCCTAGGTAAAGGAGCGGCTTGCGCATTATGGTCAGCTGGAACTTGACAGCGAGCAAATCAGCGAAACCGATCACTATGCGCCAGAACCCCGTGTATTTGCTCTTTCCGGCCGCCCTGGGGCGCAGGGTTACCTTTTCCTCGGCGACCGTGAAGCCCTTCTCAACAGCCAAAGGGACCATGTAGCGGTGCCAGTCCCTGCGAAGGCCGAGGTGAGGGAAAACCTCTGTCCTTACCGCCTTCATTGAATTCATGTCGTGTATGGGGAGCGAAAACAAGCAGCGCGAGAGCCTGTTGTAGACCCAGGACACGAATTTCTTCTGGTAATCCCCCTGTTTCCAGCCAACCGCTATATCCCAGCCCTCCGCGACGCGACTCGCGAGCCTCCACGCGTCCTCAACCGAGTATTGCAGGTCAGCGTCAAATATGACGAGCACATCGCCCTCAGCGCGCTTCGCGCCGGTGATTAAGGCCTGGGTCTTGCCCAGGTTAGCGGAGTGCCGGGCCAGCTTCAGGAACGGGTATTTCCGAGAGAGTTCAAGCGCGACGGAGTATGTCCCGTCAGACGAGCCATCGTCAATTATGATGCACTCCAGCTGGCCCGAAAGGGCGTTTTTTTCAATGAATTCAGCGACCTCGGCCGCCAGGAGCGGCAAACACTCCTCCTCGTTGAAGGCCGGGACCAAGAACGAAACCTTCACGAGGAAAGTTTAATCCAGGAGGAGGCCGGCGCGCAAACGCGACTGTTCAGGGACTATCGTTCGCCCGGATGGCATCAAAACGGCTCAGCGGCTCAGGGATTTTCGTCCCTGATCAACCATATTGAGGACAAGGTAGTAGAGATCTCTGATAAAGTAGCAATAACTTACTGGACTGAATCAGAGCCGCCTCATCCAGAGGAACAAGGTTCTGAGAGGGGCCCCCCGAAAAATCCCGTCATGAGAGCGTTTCTGCGGGAGGATGAATTTTACAGCACCGAGGCCCATGGTCAACATGAAAAATAGGTCGGGATTTTCAGGGATTTCTAGCAATAGATTACTGGCCGGAGAAGAATTTCCTCTCCTAAAATAACTTGTCTCTGCATCTCGCGCTCTTTACAGGAATTCAAGACCAGTCCGGGAGAAGCTTCCTGTTCCCGGACGGAGTGGTTGAAGCTCCTCTCTCGCCTGCGCCATAATTTGCCGTGGCCAGGATAGATTTCCGGGTTCTGGGAAACGACTACCCCAAAAGCGTGTTCGCCAATGTGATCCTCAAGGAGGCGTTCACTCCCCTGTATTTGTTGGAGGGCCCCCTTGGCGTTGGCAAGGCAACCCTCGCGCACGAGGTTGTTGCCGCGGCCTTCTGCGAGAGCAGGGAGATAAGGCCCTGCAGGGAGTGCCAGAACTGCAAGAGGGTTCTCTCGTTCACGCATCCGGATTTCATTGTTCTGGTTCCGGAGAAATCAACGCTCGCGCCCGGACGGCCGCACATAAGGCCAGATGATTTCTCCCGGCAGGGGAAGATCACCATAGCGCAGGTCAGGGCAATGGGCGAAGAGGCAAAAAAGCCGCCATTTGAGGCAAAACGAAGGTTCATAGTCATCCTTGATGGCGACCTGATGGACCCCATAAGGCCGGAGGCCCAGAACGCCTTTCTCAAGACCCTTGAGGAAGGAGGGGTAGCCGGCAGGACAACATTCCTGATGGTATCATCGTTCCCGAGGCTGATTCTCCCGACCATACTGTCAAGGGCAAGGAGGGTGAGGTTTTTCACCCTCAGCCTTGAGGATTTTTCCCGCTACGATTTCCGCGCTGACATACCCATACCCGTTCTTCACAGGCTTTCCGAGGGCTCAATAGGCATGGCAAAACGATTCCTTGGCCCGCACCTCCAGCACATCAGGAGGTCGGCCATCTCAGTGCTATCCGGCGACAGGGAGGCCATCGCGCAGGCCGTTTCATTCATAGGCAGGGACAGGGACCTGGCAGAGACATTCCTGATGGTCTATTGCTCATTGCTACGGGATGCCAGGGTAACGAAGGAGGGCGCGGAGGAGCTGGTGATCAACCTGGATATGAGGGAGGCTGTTGACGCGCTGGCAAAAAACCTCACAACAGGGCAAATAGAGGAGCTCCTAGCTGGCGCGAGGGTCGCGGAGGAGGCGATCCTAGAACGCTACATATCCGCCGAAACAGCACTGCTGGCTGGTTTCAGGGGACTGTTCCCCAGGAGCTTCAGGGACACGGTCAGGTAGTTGTTTTTCCTCCTGCTGTTTTTTGAACGGAATCCGATAATCCGAGGGTTCTGAGTTTCTGGGCCATGGCTGAATCCGATATGTGGGTGGCCTTATAATTTTCTGTTTGCAGGAACCTGATCTTGTTCTGAGAAAATCCGCTGACCAAGGGGCAAGCTGGAACCTCGGAAAGGGATTTGTGGTCATAGCCGGGCCCTGCGCCGTTGAATCCCGCGAGAGCCTCATGGAGATAGCCCAGATCGTCTCCGAGGAAGGCGTCAGGATAATGCGCGCCGGGGTCTTCAAGCCCAGGACCTCCCCGTATTCCTTCCGGGGCCTTGGAGAGGATGCGCTCCCGATGATCGCGGAGGCAAAGGAGAGATTCGGACTTTCGGTTGTCTCCGAGGTGATGTCATCCAAGGATATATCCGTGATGGCCCCGGTAGTAGACATCTTCCAGGTGGGCTCTAGGAACATGTTCAACTACAGGTTGTTGGAGGAGATCGGCAAGGCCGGGAAGCCAGTCCTCCTGAAAAGGGGCATGATGGCCAGCCTGCGCGAATTCCTCTGGTCAGCGGAGTATATTCTTCTTTCAGGCGAGAAAAGGATAATCCTGTGCGAACGCGGGATAAGGGGCTTTGATACGGAGACCAGGAATGTTCTGGATATTGCCGCTGTTCCCCTGCTGAAGCAAAAGACATATCTCCCCGTGATGGTTGACCCCAGCCACGGCACAGGGCGCAGGGACCTGGTTATCCCCATGGCAAAGGCCGCGCTGGCCGTTGGCGCGGACGGGGTCATGGTGGAGATTCATCCTGAACCTGAGAAGGCTCTTTCCGATGGGCCGCAGGCCCTTGATTTCGCGGGCTTCAGGCGCCTGATGGAGGAACTGAGGGGGCTTTCCCGCGCGCTTTCCGAGATAAAAAAGGAGGCTTGAGATGCTCGTTTTTTTAATTCTCTCACAGGCCCAGCTCCAGATTGCTGGTTCGGCTGGCTTCAGGGTTGTCGTCCCCTCTGAGTGGAGCTTCTACCAGCGCGATGCTGACAGGTGCGTCGCCTCCGGCCCCGCCTGGGGCTTTGGAGGCGTGGTTCGGTCAGGCCAGTTCGGTGTAGGCATGAGCTTCCTCACCGCCAGCTACGGGACAATAGAGCTCCACGACGAGGAAACCGGGGATGTCCAGGAAATAGAGGATGTAGATGTTGCAAGGAGTGATTTTACCATTGAAGGAAGGGTATATCCCTCTGATTTTTACCTGGGTTTTCTCTTCAACTACCACTCCGAGGAGTGGGCGGCTGATATAATCTGGCCGTTCAAGGAGAGGCACTGGGGCAATTCCTTTGGCCTGGTAGTGGGATACGATATGGCGCCTCGGCACATGAGTCTTGCCCCTTACGCGCAGGGCAGTCTCGCCTACGCCACCGGTAGCCGGAGGATAACCTGGGGCCAGGCGGCTGATACTGATGACGGCCAGGGCGCCCGGTTCGCGGGCGAGATGGGCCTCACGTATTACTACAAGCCGATATACCTGAACCTGGGCTTCATAGGCCAGGGTTTCATCGCGGAGTTCGGGGATGACACGACCACATTCCACTCAAACCTCTGGGGCCTTCATTTCGGAGCGGGGGCTTATTTCTGATCTTGCCCTGTAAAAATGCCTGATATTTCAAGCTAACGAGGAACCGAGAACGAGGAAAGAGCAACCAGCAAGCATAGCCCTCATTGGCCCCTGGCCGAGGCCATGGGGGGGTATATCCGTCCACATCCACAGGCTATTCGCTAGGCTCAGAGACAAGGGTTTTCGCGTTTCTGCCTACGATGACGCCGGAACCCATTCGGGAGAAAGTGTATTCCCCTTGAAAGGCAGGTGGGTGAACCGGTTCGCTCTGACCGCGCCCGAGAAGGTAATCCACTATCACTCCCACAGCTGGGGAACACGGATGAGGCTTTCCCTCATGACCGCCAGGGGCAAGAGGGTGGTTTTCACGGTCCACAGCCTGCGGAACCAGCCTCGCGTGTCGCCAGCGAAAAGGCCCGAATTCGCCCACATGTTGGCCAGAGCACATTTTATCGCGGTAAACGAGGAGATAGCGAGCTCGCTCTCAGAGATGGGGGCGAAAAGCATAGAGATAATAGGCCCATACATATCACCGCTGTATTGGGGGGAGCCAAACCCGCCGCTCGTGGCATTCGCAGGATTGCACGATCCCCTCCTTGTCATGAGCGCTTTCTCATTCAAAACCTGGGGAAACCGTGACATCTATGGCATCTTTTCCGCGCTGGAAGCGCTCGCGCTCCTGAGAAAGGGCCTCCCGAAAGCCGGGCTGGTAATCTATCTCTCCCAGGTGGGCGAGGAGGGGCTTTTCGGGTTTTTCGGGGACAGACTAAAGGAGCTCGGCCTTGAACGCGATGTCCTGCTCAGGCTTGACGCGGAGGAGCCATTTCACACCTGCCTTCCGGTTGCCAAGGTCTTCCTGAGGCCAACATTTACAGATAGTTTCGGCGTTTCTATAGCCGAGGCCCTGGAAACGGGCGTGCCCGTTGTCGCGTCCGACGCGGTCCCCAGGCCCGGTGGCGTCGTCCTATTCAGGGCCGGTGATCCCGCGGACATGGCCCTGGCAATAAAAAAAGCCCTGTCGCTTAAACCAGAAAAAATCAGCCTGGACGAGTTCCCGAGGGTCCTGGATTTCTACAGGAGGCTCTTTTGAACGGCCCCGAGCTCTGGCCTTAAAATATTAGCCCTACCCGGAGGACGAAATGCCGGAAATAACCATTGACCACCGGGTGGTGGCCTTTAACGAGGGGGAAACCATTCTGGAGGTGGCGTGGCGAGAGGGGGTCAAGGTTCCGGTCTTCTGCTATCACCCGAAGCTGAAGCCGGAGGCCTCGTGCCGGATGTGCCTGGTTGAGGTCCAGCAGAACGGGCGCAGGTTCCTCGCCCCGGCCTGCGCGACCAGGGCCTGCGAAGGCATGTCCGTGACAACAGACTCCCCTGAGGTAAGGGAGAATGTCAGGGCCAGAACCCTTGAGTTCCTCCTCGCCAACCACCCGACGGAGTGCCCGGTCTGCGACGCTGGCGGCGAGTGCGACCTCCAATCCCTGGCTTTCGCGATGGGCGAGGCGAAAAACCTCTACGAATTCCCAAAGCGCGAACAGCCCTACTTCAAGGTTGGCCCGTTCCTGAGGCTCTACCCGAACCGTTGCGTCCAGTGCACCAGGTGCGTCAGGCTCTATCAGGAGGTATTCGGAGAATACGATTGGGACCGTTGGGAGCGTGGCTGGGAGGTGACGGTCGGTCCCGGAAGGGACAAACCGCTTGAGTCCGAGTTCGCCGGGAACCTGGCAGATGTCTGTCCGCTCGGAGCTATAACATCCGGGGACTACGCGTTCTCATCCAGGCCGTGGGAAAACCAGACCGTTCCATCCGTCAGCCCTGAGGACTCAATGGCCGCGCCCGTGAACCTGGTGACCAGGAAAACCGGCCCGGATACCAGAGGGCCTTTTGTGACCGGAGGCAGGAGGCAAGACCTGCACCGCGTCCTCAGGATAGCCGCGGCCGAAGCTGAGGGCTATCCGGGCTGGATATCCGACAGGGACAGGTTCTCGCACGAGTATCTGAACAAAAACCGCCTGGAGAAGGCTTTTGCCAGGAAGGCTGGCGAGCTGGTTCAACTGCCTACTGATGAGGCGATTGACCTGATGTTCAGGATGGTCAAGGAGACATGGCGCAAAAGCCCATACAGGATGGCTGTGCTGACGGGCGCACGCGGCTCCAACGAATCCGCCTACCTCGCGGTAAGGTTCTTCAGGGAGGTCTTTGAGGTCAAGTCAATGGACTTCAGGGCTCCCTGGCACGCTTTCAGCCCGGATCCGGTGCAGGAGGCCCTCGGATACTCAGCCAGCAACCGCTCCCTTGACTCCCTGAAGGATTCTGACCTCATCCTGGTGTTCGGAGAGGAAATAGCCGAGCGTCATCCCCTGCTGGCACTATACCTGATGGAGGCTCATAAGGCCGGCGCGAGGATTGTCATCGCTTCCTGCTGGAACGACAAATACGCCAGGCGATGGGAGCACATCGCCTATCACCCGCTTGAGGCCGAAGGGACAGCGCAGGCGATCCTGGCTGGCATTGCCAGGGCAAAGGGGATAAAGGTTGAGGGAATAACAGCCGGCCCCCACAGGCTCGGCGAGGACATCGCGAGCGCGCGCTCGCCGGTCATCGTGTTCCCGGACGACCTGGCTCGTCAGGCGCAGAGGGCCCTCGCTTACTCGGCAGGCCTTCTGGACGCGGGGCTGATCCTCCTGAGAACCCAGCCGAACGGACAGGGCTTTTACGATATGGGATTCGTGCCCACCGACGATAACGATACCCGAAAGATACTCCGGCGCGCCGCGGCCGGCGAGATTGATCTCCTCGTCCTGTGGGACATTGATCCCCTGCTTGAGTGGCCGGACAGGGATCTGAGCGAAAAAGCGCTCAAGAACGCCGGCCTCGTGATCTGGATGGGGAGCTTTGCTGATGACCCATCCCTCGCTTACGCTGATCTCGCCATACCGGTTGTCCTCCCCTACGAGTCCTGGGGTTCAAGGACAGCAACGGATGGCAGGGTGGTATGGCACGAGAAGGCCCTCCCGTGGCCAGGGGACGCCATACCCGCTGGCGAGGTATTCGCGAGGCTCCTGGAAAAGGCCGGCAAGGGCGGTTACAGGAATGTCGGGGATATAGCCCGGGCAATAACCGCGAACATGCCGGCTTACAGGGATGTTAGCCTGCCACCGCGGATAAGCGAGAACCCCTACCCTGCGGAAATGCCCAGCATCGCGAGGTTCAGACAGAAAAGGCTCCTCAGCCTCGCGAGATACGAACACAGGGCAAAGGAAATCGCATTCGGGCCGGTTGAGAAATTCAATGGCGAGGGTTTTCTCCTCGTAGCCGCGCCGTCTCTTTACAGGTCTTCTTACTACGCCTTCAGGTGCAATCTCCTTGAGGGATACATGCCCGCCGAAACAATTGAGATCAACCCTCGCGACGCGGAGGCCATTGGAGGGTCCGAGGGCGATAGGATCAAGGTTTCGGGGAACGGGCACGAGGTAATCCTGAAAGCGCGCGTCTCGGAAAGGACCCAACCTGGGGTTCTCAGGGTCTCCCCCCTGTTCTTTGATTCCCCGGTCAACCTTCTGCTGGGCCAGGACATGATGGCCTGGGTGGAAGCGAAGAGGGAGGCATAGAAGTGAACATACCCCCTGAGGTTCTGAACTGGATATGGCTCGTGGTCAAGGTTCTGGTCGTGCTCGTCGTGGTCATGGTCGGTTTCGTCATGAACATGGTCTGGGCGGAGAGAAAGGTCTCCGCTTTCATCCAGCAAAGGCGCGGTCCGAACCGGCTCGGCCCCATGGGCCTCATCCAGGTTGTCGCTGACATACTTAAGATGGCCTTCAAGGAAGAGGTCATCCCGACCGAGGCTGACAGGCTCGTCCACTTCCTCGCTCCAAGTCTCATTTTCACGATGGCTATAACAGCGTTGGCGGTGATCCCATACGACCCCTGGTTCTACATAACCGATGTTGACTTCGGCGTCCTGTTCATCGTTGCGGCCGCAGGGATGGGTTCATACGCCATAATGCTCGCTGGCTGGGGGAGCGGGTCAAAGTATCCCCTATTCGGCGGAACGCGATCCGCGGCGCAGATTATATCCTACGAGATACCCATGCTCCTGGCCATGATGTCCGTAGCGGTCATGGCGGGTTCCCTTTCCCTCCAGGACATAGTGAAGGCGCAGTCAAGCTTCTGGTTCTGTCTTACCCAATTCCCCGCGTTTATAGTCTACACCATAGCGATGTTCGCGGAGACAAATCGCCTGCCCTTTGACATGCCGGAGGCCGAAGCGGAGATAGCCACCGGATACATGGCCGAGTTTTCCTCCCTGAGGTGGGGCTGGTTCTACGCTGGAGAATACGCGAACATGGTGGTCGCCTCCTTCGTGATGACCAGCCTGTTTCTCGGGGGATGGCAGGGCCCGTTCGCGCCCGGCTGGTGGTGGTTCCTCTTGAAGGCCGCGGCTGTTCTCTTCCTGATGCTGTGGGTCAGGTGGACATTCCCGCGGGTCAGATACGATCAGCTGATGGCCTTTGGCTGGAAGATACTGATACCCGTGGCTATAGCAAACCTGCTCGTCACCGCGAGCCTCAAGGTGCTCCTGTAGGAGGATGAGATGATAGTGATACCGCTTATAAAAGGAATGCTTCACACCCTGAGGCGACTCGTCTTCGGGCCAACCTTCACCGTCCAGTATCCGAACAGGAAGCGCTGGTTTATCTTCAAAAAGGAAGAGAGAAAGGAGATACCCGAACGCGCCCGGTGGAGAATAGCCCTTCAGAGGCACGAGGACGGCAAGGACCGTTGCGTCGCTTGCATGCTGTGCAGTGCGGCCTGTCCATCCGAGGCGATATACATAGAGGGCGCGGTCAACGACCTGGAGAAACCCATATCCCACGGCGAGCGGTTTGCCAGGATCTGGAACTGGGACATGGGCAGGTGCATATTCTGCGGGTTCTGCGCGGAGGCCTGCCCGGAGGAAGCAATAATAATGACGGATGACTACGAGCTCGCCAGATACACCAGGGACGAGCTCATCCTATACAAGGCGGACCTGCTGGTTCCGGCCGGAACCCCGCCAAAGAGGGTCTGGCTCGGTTTCTACAGGGAACTGCCCCCGTCTACCCCGGTGACAAAACCCCTCGGCGTGCATGTCAGGCACGAGAGATACCTGAAACGGGAAAACCCCGTCACATATAGGCCCTTCTACGACAGGGCGAAAAGGGCGCACCAGTTCCTCCTTGAGGAACCTGGCACCCACGCGGGGAAGGAGGAAAAATGATCCTGAAGATCATCCTGTTCTGGCTTTTCGCGCTGGCCTCGTTATGGGGAGCAGTCTCGGTTGTTGTGGCAAAGCATCCCCTCCGGGCCGCGCTCGGACTGCTTCTGAACTTCTTCTCAATGGGAGTGATTTACATCCTGCTGAACGCGTCCTTCCTTGGCATAGCGCAGATCATCGTCTATGCCGGTGGCATAGCGGTCTTCATTCTCATGGCCATAAGCCTCCTGGGCCTGAACTGGATACCGGGCGACCGCGACCTCTCCGCCAGGGGATTCTTCTCAATACTTATAACCCTGGCCGCGCTTTTCGGTCTGCTGGGCGTCCTCTTCTTCGCGCGCTTCCCGTCCAACCCGGTCTCCGATGTCAACGCGGCCGCGCTCGGCCAGGCCCTACTGGGGCCAATGCTCCTGGCGTTTGAGGTGGCCTCGGTGCTCCTGGTGATAGGCATGGTCGCGGCTGTAGCCCTAACCCGCAAGAGGAGGGAGGAATGAACCCGCACATAACCATCGGACTGGCGATAGTCCTCTTTTTCATCGGGGTCTTCGGCGTCCTGTTCCGCAAGAGCGCGTTATTCACCATCATGTCCCTGGAAATAGCCCTCAACGCGGCGAACCTGGCTCTGATTGGCGCGTTCACCGCCTGGGGTAGCCCGGTCGCGCAGGCCGCGGTAGCTCTGGTGATGGCGGTCGCGGCCGCAGAGGTCGCGCTGGGGCTCGCGCTTGTCGTGGTGATGGCAAGGCACGGGGATGTGACCCTTGACGCCTTCTTCGGCCTGGCTGGTCAAAAGGAGGAGAAGTAAAATGGAAATAATCCTTCTGGTTCTTCTCTTGACGCCCCTGGCGGGCGCGGCGATAAACGGCTTCCTGGGCACATGGTTCAAGGATAAGGCCCACTGGGTCGCTGTTCCAGCGCTCGGAATCCCCTTCCTCCTGTCCTGCTACATCCTCTGGCAGATGATGGGAATGGGCCTGCCCCCGCTAGAGTTCACCTTCTTCACCTGGCTACCGACCGGGGGCCTTAACATCCCGTTCGGATTCTACCTTGACCAGCTCTCCGCGGTCATGGCCTTCACCGTGACCTCGGTCTCGTTCTTCGTGCACTTCTACTCCGCCGGCTACATGAAGGGAGACCCCGGCTACAGGAGATTCTTCTCCTACCTGAACCTCTTCGTCTTCTTCATGCTCATTCTCGTCCTGTCCTCCTCCTACCTGCTCATGTTCGTGGGCTGGGAGGGCGTGGGCCTTTGCTCCTACCTGCTCATAGGCTTCTGGTATGAGAAGAAATCCGCGGCCGACGCCGGAAAGAAGGCCTTCATCGTCAACAGGATAGGAGACGCGGGGTTCCTGCTCGGAATGTTCCTCCTGTTCACGACATTCGGAACCCTGCGGTTCACGGAGCTTTTCCCCCTGATACACGAATCCCATGTGGCCACTGGCATACTGTTGGCCGCGGCGCTACTTCTGTTTTTGGGCGCGGTCGGGAAGTCAGCCCAGTTCCCCCTTTATGTCTGGCTCCCTGACGCCATGGAGGGTCCCACGCCCGTATCCGCGCTCATTCACGCCGCAACCATGGTCACGGCTGGGGTCTACATGGTCGCGAGGTCAGCCGCGCTATACTCCGCGGTCCCCCTCGCGGGTTACATCGTCGCGGGGATAGGAGCGCTCACGGCAATATTCGCCGCATCAATGGCCCTGGTCAACAACGACATAAAGCGAATCCTCGCTTACTCAACGGTTTCCCAGCTGGGATACATGTTCGTCGCGGTTGGCCTGGGGGCGTTTGCCGCTGGCATATTCCACCTTTACACCCACGCGTTCTTCAAGGGGTTGTTGTTCCTGGCCGCCGGCTCGGTGATGCACGCCGCGGGCGGGGAGCTTGACATCCAGAAGATGGGCGGACTCGCCAGGAAGGCGCCGCAAACCGCGGTTCTGTTCATAATAGGCAGTCTCGCGCTCGCGGGGATCCCTCCCCTAGCGGGCTTCTTCTCAAAGGACGAGATACTTCACGCCGCGGCCGCATCCGGCCACACCTGGATATGGGTCCTTGGAACGATAACCGCCTTCATGACCGCTTTCTATATGTTCAGGGCCGTTTTCCTTGTTTTCGCGGGCAAGCCCCGTGACCAGCACCTATACGAGCACGCGCACGAATCACCCTGGACCATGACCGTGCCCATGTGGTTCCTCGCGGCAGGAGCGGTAGCCGCCGGATGGGTCGGGCCGGTCTATCACAGCTTCATCGCCCCGGTTTTCTCCTTGGCGCACGCGGCGCACGCGGTTGAGGTGAACGCGATGACCCTTATAGTGATTTCGGTCTCGGTCGCGGTCCTGGGCATACTGGTTGCGGGTTTCATGTATTGGGTTCCGGGGTTCAGGAACCGCATCCTGGGCCTGGTCATGAGGCCTTTATACATCGTCCTCCACCGGAAATACTGGGTTGACGAGATATACGATTGGCTCATAGTGAAGCCCCTGTATTACCTATCCCTCTACCCGCTCTACAAGGGTATTGACACCTATGTCATAGACAGGGGCCTCGTTGACGGGACAGGCTGGCTGGCCAGGGCTGGCGGCAGGCTCGCCAGAGCCCTCCAGCGCGGCAACACCAGGACATACGCCCTGCTGATGCTTGCGGGCCTGGTCCTGATATTCTACCTGGTTCTCTTGAAATAGGAGGCTGAAAAATGGCTTTGCTCACCGCTGTCATACTCTTCCCCCTGGCCATGACCCTGCCCGTGTTCCTCATGCCAGAGAAGGCGAGAAAGACGCTCTGGACATACGCGATAATCGTTTCTGGCCTGGAGCTCGTTCTCTCGCTTGGCCTCCTTTGGTTCTTTGACCTGGGCCGGGCCGGTGAGTTCCAGTTCCACGGGAAGATTGACTGGCTCCCAGCAATAGGCTCCTCGTTCCAGGTTGGCATAGACGGGATGTCCCTCTTGCTCATACTGCTCACGACCCTGCTCGCCTTCCTCGGGTTTCTCTCCTCCACGAGATACATAGAGGCGAAGCGAAAGGAATACATAATCTCCATGCTGGTCATGGAGGCCGCGATGGTGGGGGTCTTTTCATCGCTTGACACCCTAGTTTTCTTCGTGTTCTGGGAGGCCATGCTCATCCCCATGTATTTCCTCATTGGCATCTGGGGCCATGAGAACAAGCTTTACGCCGCCTTCAAGTTCATCCTGTATACCATGGCGGGATCGGTCCTCCTCCTTTCCGCCATAATCTGGCTCTACATCCAGTTCGGGACATTTGATCTGATCGCGCTAACCCAGGCGACCAGGGGCCTTCCCCTTTCAGCGCAGGAACTGCTCTTTCTGGCCATGACCATCGCGTTCGCGATAAAGGTTCCCCTGTTCCCGTTCCACACATGGCTACCGCACGCGCACGCTGAGGCGCCGACCGCAGGCTCGGTCCTGCTGGCCGGCGTGCTCCTGAAGATGGGGGTCTACGGCCTACTGCGTTTCTCGTTCCCCATGTTCCCGGAGGCGGCTAAGGTCTTCGCTCCCTGGCTCGCTGTTATGGCCTTAATTGGCATCACATACGGCGCGCTGATGACCTGGGTTCAGACGGACCTGAAACGCCTGATCGCCTACTCGTCCGTCGCGCACCTGGGGTTCATCGTGCTGGGGGCCTCTTCGCTGAACCAGTGGGGATTGCAGGGCGCGATGATCCAGATGATAAACCACGGGCTGTCAACAGGGGGACTCTTCTTCATAGCTGGCATGTTATACGAGAGGAGGCACACCCGCGATCTCTCCGCGTTCGGCGGCCTGGCAAAGGCCGTGCCGAGGCTATCCGTTCTCTTCGGTATAATAATGCTCTCATCCGTTGGCCTGCCCGGCCTGAACGGGTTCGTGGGCGAGTTCCTGGCCCTGGTCGGCGCGTTCAGGTCAAACATCATCTGGGCCGCGGTCGGAGTCGTGGGAATAATCCTCGCCGCGGTTTACCTGCTGACCATGTTCCAGAAGGTGGTTTTCTCAAAGCTGGAAAAGGAAGAAAACACCAAGATGCGCGACCTTTCCATCCGGGAGGTCCTGGTGCTTACGCCCCTGATATTGTTCATCGTCTGGATAGGTATATACCCACAGACTTTCCTGCGATACACGGAACCCGTCTCATCCGGCATAGTCCAGCTCGTCAACCCTCCGGCGACCGGAGGGGAAACTGACCCGGAAACAAAGGACATAAGCGGGACAGCCGGCGAGGCCGCGAAATCGGAGGTGAGGCATGAGTGATCTCTACCTGGTGATACCGGAGCTTGGACTGGCGGGGTTCGCGCTCGTTTATCTCATCGTTGGCCTGGTTATCAGGCGCTGGCGCTGGCTATTGGGCATATTTACCCTGGCAGGCCTCGCTGGACTTTTCTGCCTGAGCCTCGTCTACCTGACCGTTTCCGGGACAGCCTTTGGAATGCTCCTGGTCTCGCCCTTCGGCAGGCTCCTTGACCTGGTGTTCGTGGTCGCGGCCGCCATCTCGCTCCTCATATACCTGGACATGAGGGACCTGCCATACGAGGGTGGGTTCTTCCTTTTGACCGGAACCCTCGGCGCGATGCTGTTGGCGAAGTGCGTTGATTTCGTGATGCTATTTTTGGCCCTGGAAACCCTCTCGTTCTCGCTATACGCTATGGTTGGGATCAGGGGCAACAGGCGGGATGCGGAGGCCGGGATAAAGTATTTCGTCCTGGGCGGGTTCAGCTCCGCGTTTCTGCTCATGGGAATAGCGCTTTTATACGCGCTCACTGGCAGTTTCGCGTTCTCCGCAGTCGCACAGGCCTTTGCCCTGCCGGGCTACAACATAGGGCTTCTGGTTGCCGCGCTCTCCTTCATCGCGATAGGGCTACTCTTCAAGGCGTCCGCTGTCCCGTTCCACTTCTGGACTCCGGATGTCTTTGAGGGGGCCGCGGCTCCGGTCGCGGGCTACATAGCGACCGCGTCAAAGGTCGCGGCTTTCGGACTTTTCGTCTCGGTTTTCGGGATCGCCTTCCCGACCAACCCCGATCTCTGGTGGGGCCTCCTCTGGTATGCGTCTGTCCTCACCATGTTCGTGGGCAACACCGCCGCGCTCTTGGAGAAAAGCATCAAGAGGATGCTCGCGTATTCCGCTATAGCGCACGCTGGATACCTTTTCATCCCTGTTATAGTTGGCGGGCCTTGGTCAACCTCAACCATAGTCCTCTACGCGCTTGTCTATACCCTGATGACCGGCGGCGCGTTCGCTGTGGTCGCGGTTGTTGGGGACGATCGCACCTCCCTTAACTCCTACAAGGGGCTGGGGAGAACACGGCCCTTGACCGCGTTCTTGTTGACCCTGTTCCTGCTTTCTCTGGCGGGAATACCGCCCCTCGCGGGGTTCATAGCGAAGTTCTACCTGTTCGCGGACGCGTTCCGGTCCGGCCTCACATCCCTGGCGATAATAGGCCTGGTCAACGGGGTCATATCCGCTTACTACTACCTGCGGGTTGTGGTCTACATGTATATGATGGAACCGGAGGCTGAGGCAGATGTGCCGAAACTCAGGGCCAGGCTCTGGACAGCCGTAGCAATAGTCGTGGCCGCTCTGGCAACGGTCTCGCTTGGTTTCTTCCCCGGCCCAATAGTTGATTTCATAAAAGCTCTTCTGTGATGCGGGCGCGAGCATCCACATGAAACCACGCTCGCGTCAGTTTTTATGAGGGTCCTGGCTGTAGGAGATGTGGTGGGCGAACCCGGCCGGCTCGCGCTGGCAGGGGTTTTGCCCTCCCTTCGGGAAGAGCTCTCGCCTTCCCTGGTGGTGGTGAACGCCGAGAACGCGGCCGGGGGTCTCGGCATAACCCGGAAGCTGGTTGAAGAGATCAGGGGCTACGGAGCGGATGTCATAACAACGGGCAACCATATCTGGGCCAGGGACGAAGCCAGGGAATTCGTTGAGGATTGCCCGGAGCTTCTGGTGCCGGCGAATCTATCCGCGGTCGGAAATCCTGGCCACAGGCTTTTTGTCAGGGACGGGATCGCTGTCTTCCAGCTCGTTGGAAGGCTCTTCATGAACCCTTTGGTTGATGACCCTTTTTCGGTAGCTGACCGGATGCTTGAAAACCTCAGGGTAAGGGTTATCCTGATTGATTTCCACGCGGAGGCGACATCAGAAAAGGGCGCGCTGGCCTGGCATCTTGACGGGCGGGTCTCGGCTGTCTTCGGAACCCATACCCATGTCCAAACATCCGACGAGAGGGTTTTGCCTGGGGGAACCGGGTTCATCTCCGACCTCGGCATGGCGGGGAGCTGGAACGGCATAATAGGCGTCAACAAGGAGGATGTCCTCAGGACATTCAGGACGGGTTTCGGCGGGAGAGCGAAACCAGCAAGCGGAAGCCCCGTTCTTGAGGGCGCGGTCTTCGTCATAGACGACGAAACGGGAAAGTGCCTCTCGGTGGAGAGGATAAGGAGGTTCCTCTGAGAGAAATAGCATACCGGGATATCGTTGAAACCGTGGCCGGGATGTGCCCGGAGGCGTGCATAACCCTTGACGATGAGATGAAGGGGGTGATAAGGGACGCGGCCGAAAGAGAGGAATCCCCGATGGGGAAAATGATCCTTGGGAGGTTCCTGTATAACCTTGAGCTGGCCGAAAAAGAGCGGCTCCCGTTCTGCGAGGACACTGGCCAGGCCGTGTTCTTCATAGATGTAGGCGAGGATGTGAGGGTAAGGCCTCCGGGACTGACAAAAGCCATAAACGAGGGAATGGTAAAAGGCTACAGGGAGCATTACCTGCGAAAATCGGTTGTAGACCCGATAACAAGAAAGAACACCGGGGATAACACCCCAGCGATCATTCACTACAATATCGTTCCGGGGGACAGGCTGAGGATAACCCTCCTGGCGAAGGGCGGGGGCTCGGAAAATATGAGCACCCTCAGGATGTTCCCGCCCTCGGCTGGATGGGAGGGCATGAAGCGGTTTATCCTGGACTGGATAGGTGAGGCCGGGGGAAACCCTTGCCCTCCTACCATAATAGGAATAGGTGTAGGCGGGAACTTTGAGCTCGCCGCGCTGAACGCCAAGCGCGCGTTCGCTTTCCGGAGGATGGGACAGAGACACCCGGACCCGTTCTGGGCCGAGAAGGAGTTGGAGATACTGGAGGAGACAAACAAGCTGGGCATAGGGCCGCAGGGCCTTGGGGGCACGATCACGGTCCTTGATGTCTTCATTGAGGTCTCCGCGTGCCACATCGCTTCATTGCCCCTGGCGATAAACCTGCAGTGCCCGGCCAACAGGAGGGCGTTCCGGGAGATATGAGATGACAAAAAACAAAAAGAACCAAGGAGGTTCCCATGCGTGAGATAAAATACGACGATGTCGTCAACGCGGTTGCCGATATGTGCATAGAGGCCTGCGTTTATCTTAAGGACGACATGAAGGAGGTCCTGAAAAAGGCTTACGAGAAGGAGGAGTCCGAGACCGGCAAGAAGATAATGGGCCAGATCCTCAAGAACCTTGAGGTTGCCGAGAAGGAGAAGATGCCCATCTGCCAGGACACCGGCCTCGCGGTTTTCTTCGTTGATGTCGGAGAGGACCTCAAGGTCTCTGGAGCCGGGCTCACCGCGGCAATAAACGACGGGGTCAGGAAGGGCTACAAGGAGGGTTACCTGAGAAAGTCCGCGTGCGACCCCATAACCCGGAAGAACACCGGGGATAACACCCCGGCTATCATCCACTATAACCTTGTCCCCGGAGACAAGCTGAAGATAGCCATAGCGCCAAAGGGCGGCGGCTCGGAGAACATGAGTACGGTCAAGATGTTCCCACCATCAGCTGGCTGGGAGGGCATGAAGAAATTCGCCATAGAATGGATAAATCAGTCCGGGGGCAACCCTTGTCCGCCAACGGTCATAGGCATAGGCGTGGGAGGCAACTTTGAGCTCTCAGCCATAAACGCGAAAAGGGCAATCGTGTTCCGCAAGATAGGCCAGCGCCATCCTGACCCGTTCTGGGCCGAGAAGGAGCTGGAGATACTGGAGGAGGCAAACAAGCTGGGCATAGGACCGATGGGACTTGGCGGGACAGTGACCGTCCTTGATGTCTTCATTGAGGTCGCGCCTTGCCACATCGCGTCTCTGCCGTTCGCCATAAACACCCAGTGCCACGCGAACAGGCACGCTTTCCGCGAGCTATAGGAGGTGCAAGATGGCAAAGAAGATAACAACACCCCTCAGTGATGATGTGATCATGTCCCTTGAGATAGGGGACGAGGTTGAGCTCACGGGCGTAATCTACACGGCCCGGGATTCCGCGCACAAGCGCATGGTGGAGATGCTGGACAGGGGCGAGGAGCTTCCCATAGACATAAAGGGACAGGCGATATACTACGCTGGCCCTGCTCCAGCGCCCCCTGGAAAACCCATAGGCTCCATCGGGCCAACAACCTCAAGCAGGATGGACGCCTACGCGCCGCGGCTCTACGACCTGGGCCTCAAGGCAACCATTGGCAAGGGACCCAGGGCGAAGCCCGTCGTGGAAGCCATGGTCAGGAACAAGGCTATCTACCTGACAGCCATAGGTGGGGTCGCGGCACTGCCTGCCCTGAGGGTAAAGGAGGCAAAGGTCGTAGCGTTTGAGGACATGGGGCCAGAGGCCATAACCATGCTCGTGGTTGAGGACTTCCCCCTCATAGTGTCCATAGACGCCCACGGCAGAGACCTGCATGTAGAGGGCCAGAAGAAGTGGCAGAAGAAATAGAACAATAACCTGGTAACCGAAAGCTTAGCCCCGGCCAGCACGCCGGGGCTTTTGCTGGCGCGCTGTAGCCCTGACATGATATGCGGGTAGCCCCGGCTCTTTGTAGCCGGGGCCTTGCGGGGGTGCAGAGACCCCCGACTACCAAATTGGAAAACCCGCTCTGGGAACTTGATCCGGCCATAACCAAGGCACCAAGCTTTGTCCCTTGCTCTTGAAAATCGGCAGGTGGCTCTTCAGGAACCGGGGCTGGCTCGGCGCGCCGTTCTTCATCGTGGCCCTGGTCTTCGGGAGATACTCCCCTGCCTTGCTGATAACCGGGCTTGTCCTGACCCTTCTGGGGGAACTGATCCGGTGGGCCTCGGTCGCTTTCTCCGGGCCAACCACGCGCTCGGGCAGAATTGAGGCCTCGGCCCTGGCCACGCGGGGGCCATATGCGTGGACTCGCAATCCGATATACTGGGGCAACTTCCTTGTGGGCCTGGGGATGACCATAGCCTCTGCCGCGCTGTTCCCCTGGCTGGCCATTGTCTTTGCTGTTCTGTTCTGGGTTGAATACTCCCTCATTATCCTGGCGGAAGAGGATTATCTGAAACGCACATTTGGTCAGGAATTCGCGGATTACTGCAGGAGGACGCGCAGGTTCCTGATCATCCCCAGGAAGACCTCTTGGAAGGGAGGGAGATGGCGGTCTGCCATGAGGTCAGAGAGGAGCACCCTAATGGTAATCCTGGGGTTTTACATTTTGCTGGCCATGAGAATCATCCTGCTGTAGGCGCGTAGCACATGCTACACCACTACAGATTGCGCGCCTACAGGTGGCCATGTGCCAGCGAGCACGGCTCCATCTTTAGCGAGCAACCAGCAAACAAGAACCATTATAATTTCCACATGCGAGCGATTCTCTCACCGAACGAGATGCGGGGGATGGACGAGTTCACCATAAAGAGGCTCGGAGTCCCGGACGCGGTGCTAATGGAATCCGCTGGCCGAGGATGTTTCACGGGATTACGCGAGATATACGGGGACCTGGCCGGGGCCTCCGTGGTTGTGGTAGCCGGAAAGGGAAACAACGGCGGGGATGGTTTCGTAATAGCGAGATACGCCTTGTTCGCTGGCGCCGGGGTCATGGTCTTCCTCCTGGGGAAGAAATCGGAGCTGAGGGGTAGCCCAAAGGTCTACGCCAAGGTCCTGGAAAATCTGGGCGTTGAGATAACCGAGGTCACGGCCCAGAACAAGCAGATGACCAAGGTAATAGCGGACGCGGACCTGGTCGTTGACGCTGTTTTCGGGACAGGTTTTTCCGGAAAGGCAGATGGGCTTTACGCCTGGGCCATAGAGACTATAAATAGCTCAGATGCGTTTGTGTTCTCGGTGGACATACCATCCGGAGTTGATGGCGCGACCGGAAAGGTAGCCGGGCCCGCGGTTATCGCGGACGCGACCGGGACAATGGCATACCCGAAGCTCGGACACTTCCTGTATCCCGGAAAACTCTTCAGGGGGAGACTTTTCGTGGTTGACATAGGGATACCACCGTTGCTTGAGATCGCGGCGCGCAGGTGGATGCCTGAGAACCAGGACATAGCAGAGGTAATCCCCGTGAGGTTTGGGCCGGAGAACAAGTCCTCGTTTGGCAGGCTGGCTATAGTGGCTGGTTCCTGGCAATACTCCGGCGCGGCCATACTCGCCGGCGCGGGCGCGCTGAGAACCGGGGCGGGCATAGTCTATCTCGCTGTCCCGGAGAGCCTCAAGCCGCACCTGGTCGGAAACCTGGCCGAGGCAATCCTGGTTGGCCTGCCGGAGAAAGACGGCTACATCGCTCCAGGGGGAAAGGGGATCATTGAGGAACTGAAGCCGGATGCCATAGTTCTCGGGCCTGGCCTCGGGAGAACAGAAAGCGTTAAGAAAGCCGCGCTGGAAATACTCTCCGGGATTGATGTGCCGGCCATAGTTGACGCGGATGGCCTGTGGGCGGTAGCCGGGAAGCTGGGCTCCCTCATGAAGAAGAGGAAGTCTCCGGTCATCCTCACGCCCCATCCGGGTGAAATGGCCCTTTTTACAGACGGAAAGCCGGCCGAAATAGATGAGAACAGGCTCCGGGTCGCGGAGGATTTCACAAGAAAAAGGGGTAATCTCCTGCTCGTTCTCAAGGGCGGGCCAACGGTCATCGCGACCGGAGACCTCACATACATAAACCCAACCGGCAACCCGGGCATGGCAACAGGCGGGTCAGGGGATGTTCTGGCAGGGATGATAGGCTCATTCCTGGCTCAAGGGGTCTCCGCGGAGGACTCCGCGGTTGCAGGGGTCTACCTGCACGGCCTGGCTGGGGACATAGCCGCGGATAACCTCGGCGAGGCATCCCTGATCCCATCGGATATAGCGGATTTCATTCCAGACGCCATATCGGAGGTGTTGGGGAAACCGGAATGGCCTCGCCCGGAAAACTGACGGATGCTTCTGTTTCTCGTTTCGCTTGAGGTCCTGCCCATGCCTGATCTGGCGAGGGTCAACTCAGTCTGCAGGTGGGGGAATAGGTTATACATAGCCGGCGAGGGGGGCGTTGGGGTGGTATTCATGGGCTATCCACCGAAGCTGGAGAACGCTATAGCAACTGATAAACCCGCTACCATAGCCGCGCCTGATCCCACAAACGGGGATGTCTATTTCATAGCAGGCGGCTGGCTCTGGCGGTGGTATCCAGGCTCCCCCCAGGCATTCATGCTGACGCAAGCGAGCGCGAGATCATTGGGCGTAGGGGTAAAATTCATATACATGGACGGAGGGGCTTACTCAAAGGGAGGCTCGCCGGCAACCGGCGATCCGGCAACGGACGGCGTTGTGTGGGCAGGCGAGCGAGCCAACGCGAGAAAAGGGGACAGCACGACGCTTTTCCTGACCCCCTATTACCTGCCAACCTTTGAAATGGGCAATGTTGACATGAAGGTGTTTTACCCGGACATGCGAGACCTCTGGGTCGGGACAGCGGGCCGGGGAATATACAGATACAGAGCAGAGACATGGATACTGCAGGAATCGCTGTGCGTCTCGCCGCCGCTGAGAAGGGTCTATGCCCTTGCTGGGGACTCATCCACGGTCTGGGCAATAGGGGACTCCGGCGCGTCCTGTTTCATGAACGGATTCTGGCTAACATATACCCAAAAGGGGAGGCTCTTCTGGTGCGGGACAGGGATGGCGGTCGCCGCGAATGACACGATGGCCTTCCTTGGAATGACCTGCGGCCTCATGCGAAAAAAGGGAACTGACTTCATCCTTACCAGAACCCAAAGGCCCGTCCGCTCAATAGCAACTGACGGGGAGAGGCTCTGGGTCGGAACAGACGGGGGACTATTTTCCGGCACAACGGCCACCAACGAGCTCAGTGAGGTCGGGGCCTTATCTGCCCTACGGGTGAACGAGATCCTGTTGGGTTCCTGGGGAACCCTGGCGTTGACGGACGCTGGGACATACCTGGTCTCGGAGAGCCTCACGGTTTCCAGGCTGGAAGACCCCCGCGCGTTCCTCTCCGGGGAGGCATACGCTGGGCTTGTGATAAAGGACACGGCTTTTATCGTTGGCAACGGGGGCCTCGCCATTTGGGATGGGGCCAACTGGGACTACATGAACCTGCCTTTCTCACCGATATCGCAAAGGGCACACGGCGCGGCCGGGAACGGGAAATACCTGGCCCTTGCTACCGAAAACGGCGCTTATTTCCTGGACAGGAAGTCCGGGCGCTGGGACAGGGTGACAACCTTCCACGGCCTTCCCTCGGACTTCTGCTGGGATGTGCTCCTTCTTGGCGATTCGGCATACATCGCGACTGAACGGGGCCTGGCGAAGGTATACCTAAAAAGGTGAGACAGGATGCCCACCATCCAGGATAAGGACTACGGAACATTCAAGGATTCCCTTAGGACGCCAGTCCACCGTTGGTTCAGGTATCCAGCCGGATACTCCTACAGGCTGATCCAGGAGAAGTTAAGGGAGTATTCCCTCGGCCCGGGTGACCTCGTCCTTGACCCATTCGTTGGGTCCGGAACAACCTGTATTGAGGCAATGAAGGCGAAAATCCCCTCGGTTGGGGTTGAGTCACACCCTTTCGTGGCCTGGGTAGCGAAGGTCAAAACCAACTGGGATGTTGACCCTGAAGAGCTGAGGGCCGCGGGCCGGGAGCTCCTCGCGAGAATTGAAAGCGCGGTCATCAGTCCCTCTGCCGACGGCCTTCCCGCGCTCGTGAGGAAGTGCTACTCGCCGGAGAGCCTAGCGAAGCTCCTGTTCATAAAGCAAACCATTGATGAAATGAATTGCGAGGGCGCTGTAAAGGACTTTCTCAGGCTCGCGCTAGTTGACACCCTCCGGGCCGCGTCGTGGGCGGGGACCGGCTGGCCATACATCGCGCCCACGAGATACCACAGCAAAACGGCCAAACGCGAGGCCTTCTCGGAGTTCAGGAAGACACTCTGCGGCATGATAGAAGACCTGGAGAAAGTTAAGTCAGACTACCCGGATCACGCAAAGGCAAGGATAATTGAGGGAGATGCCAGGGACATGCGCGAGATCAAATCCGAGAGCGTATCTTTGGCAATAACCTCTCCCCCATACCTTAACAACTATGACTACGCTGACAGGACAAGGCTTGAGATGTATTTCATGGGTTGGGCTGGCTCGTGGGGAGAGATAACCGAACGGGTCAGGGACAGGCTGATGATCGCGGCCACCACGCAGATAAGGCGAACCGAGTTTGACCCCGAAATGCCCATTTCAGAGGAGGTTCGGACGGCCTCACAGGAGGTCTACGACTATCTCTCGGGGGCAATAGCGAAGCTCGGGGAGCTCAGGAATCAGAAGGGAGGGAAGAAGAGCTATGACCTCATGGTCGCGGGCTATTTCAACGACATGGTGAGGGTTCTCATGGAGACGAGGAGGTGCCTCAAGCCTGGCTGTGATTTCATCCTGGTCGTGGGGGACTCCGCGCCATACGGGGTTCACATCCCAACGGACGAGTTCATAGGCAAGCTGGCGGTTGGCCTGGGTTTCGGGGATTACGCGGTGAAAGTCCTCAGGGCCAGGGGCGAGAAGTGGAAGAACAACCCGCGGAGGCATCGCGTTGGCCTCCGGGAAAGCATCCTGACGATAAGAAAATGAAAGCCGTTATACAGCGAGTATCGCGCGCACAAGTAAGCGTCAGCGGCGAGCCGGTCGGGGAGATAGACGAGGGCCTGGTCGCGCTGGTCGCGTTTGAAAAAGGGGATGACGAGGCCGTGGCCAGAAGGACAGCGGAGAAGCTGGCGCATCTGAGGGTATTTGAGGATGAGGCCGGCAAGATGAACCTCTCCGCGCTAGACGCGGGAAAGGAGATCCTTTTGGTGCCCAACTTCACGGTCGCGGGGTCAACCAAAAAGGGGCACAGGCCCTCCTTTGACAATGCGATGGAGCCGGAACGGGCAAAAGAGCTTTTTGGGCTTCTTTCGGAAGCTGTTGCGGGCCTGGGCCTGAAAACCGCCAAAGGCGTCTTTGGCGCTCACATGCAGGTTGAGCTGGTGAACGATGGGCCGGTAACGGTTATGGTGGAAATTTAGCCATGAAAAACAGCTCTGTCCCTACTCCGTCATCTCCAGTCTGAGACTTTTCACACCGCTTCCGTCCCTGACCAGGACGAAATAGACACCCGGCCCGCCTATATCATCTGACCTTATGGCGAGCTCGGTAGTCCAGCCCTTTCTAAGAACCTCCCTCCCGGCCGCGTCATAGACAGAGACCTCGGCTCCTGAAGGAACCCGGAGCGTGGCGCTCTGCCTGGCCGGGTTGGGGTAAAGGGATATCCCACGCCCATCGGCCGCGCTCTCATCCGTCCCCTCATAAAGCGGCGCCCACCTGACCTTGTAGACCTTTCCGGTCGCGCTGTTGGTTCCTATCCACATGTAACCGCCGCCAAAAGCCAGGCCCGCGCAGTAGGTCCTGGGAAAAGCCTGCGAGGAAACGACCGCCCTGGTCCCGGTGTCTATCCCGTAGAGGGTATTGGTTCCGCTCATGATGTAGAGATAAGTGCCATCAAACCCGCAATCCTTCGGAGAAAAACTAAGGGGCCAGTTGCCGTTTGTCTGCATGTTTGCCGGGTCAATCCTGTAGAGACGGTTCTCGTTCTGGTCGGTATACCAGAACCACCTCCCGTCCCAGGCCATGCCGTAGGGATACGGGGTTGAGGGCGCAGAGTAGGTGTTGTCGTGCGAGCCATCCGCGGGATCAATCTTCCAGATAGCGTCATCGGGCCAGTAGACGGGCCAGAGGAACCCGTTCGCGTAGGTCATCCCGGTGTATCCGCCGGATGTATAGCTGTAGTTGTAGGTTAGAATGATATACATGTTGCCGGTCGTGGGGTTTATCTTGTGTATCTTGGTTCCGGGCGCGTTGTCGTTGTTGGTTACCCACAAGTAGCTCCCGTCCCACGCGGCGCCGTTTATGTAGCCTCCAGATATGTAGAGACTGTCCTCAATCACAAACTGACCTAACAGCAATAGTATCATTTGCACCTCCGAAAGAAAGTATAAAGCACTCTTCTCTAGTGGATCAAGCCAAAAGGGAAGCCCGGAGAATTTTCCCCCTACTGGCCCCTTGCCTTCCTTATCTCCTTGAAGAAATTTCCCGCGGCCTGCTCGGTCGCGTAGGTCTTGTCCGTGCCCCCGCCCCTTGCCCTGCAGGTGTAGAGTATCTCCCCGGTCTCAACCGATACTATCCGACCCGAGAGGGTTATCTCCCAGCTCTCGTATTCCGGATCGTATCTGTCCGAGGCCTGGCTTATCAGGACAGCGTCAGCACCCATGAGCTTGCCCAGCTTCGCGGCAGTGGAGGGATCAACCGCGCCAGAGTATCCGAACTCCTGCTCATTCAGGATGGTCTCAACCTTTGAGCGCTCAACCGCGGAGAACCCGGCCCTCATGCCCTCCCGGCTCATGGCATCCATGAGGTAGGAAGAGGGATCCGAGGCCTGCGCTGGAGACTCCAGTCTGCTTCGGGAATCAATCGTTATCATCCCGCCGGAGGCCCTGAGGACAACCCTCTCGCCCTTGCCTATGTAAAACCTTCCTTCCGCGAGCGCGTCGCCCATGAAGGCCATGACCTTTATGGAGTGCGAGCCAGGGCTGAGGTTCTTCGTGGCGAACCTGTTCTCTATCCAGCTCATGGAGCCGACATTTCTGCCGTCAATTATGACATCGTTCGGCCGCTCGTCCGAATCCCCGCTTGACTCGTAGTATATCTCCAGGATGTTGGTGTATTCCTGTTTTTCAGCCGCGTATTCTGGGGGGAGGACCGCGAGCCGGTATGTCCTCGTCAGGTCAAAGCTGGGGGAGAGTGTCGCGGTCGCCTGATATTCCTCTATGGCCCTCATCATTGCCGGTGGCACGCATGCCGAGAAGCTCATCATGCCGAGGGCACAGATTGACAGGATTATCTTTTTCATAAGCGCTAGATTATAATTGACCCGCGCTGGCCGGGGAAAGTTCCGGGGGCCGCGATCATCCCAGGAGACCAATTACGCCCCTTAGATCGGAAATCTTTGGCCCCTGCCAGTTCCTGGCCTCAGCGGTGTAGGGATCAAAGGCTTCCTCGCCCGGAACGCTGATCAGGACGGCGGTCATTCCCAGGCCCCTGGCCCCGGAGAGCTCGTGGTTGCCGCCATCCCCGACATAAACGCACTCTTCTGGTTTAACCCCAAGGCCAGCGCACGCGGCCTCATACATCCGCGGATCCGGCTTTCTCTTGCGGACAAGGGGCGAGAAAAACGCGCGGTCAAAATAGCGTGATATGGCCAGCTCAGCCCAGAGCACGGGCACCTCCGGCGAACAATCGCTCATCAGTCCGAGCTTGAGGCCCTTTGCCTTCAGTTCTTCTATAACCAGAAGCGCGTCCGGGCGCGGGATGAGCCTTGACCGGACGAAATCCTCCCTCGCCCTCACGGCCCTGGTTATCCGCTTTTCATTCGGCGGAAGGCCCATGGTCTTCATTATGAGACGAAGGTTGTCCGCTATGGTGGGAATTGCGCCAACAAGGCGTTCCTCGCATGTTTCTGTCCAGGCCCGAACGAAATCCTCGCGCGGCAGGCCGAGGGCAGTTGCCATTTCCGCAAGGTGCTCGTCGTGTCCCTCCCAGAAGCCTGAGACCAGGGTTCCGAAGAGATCAAAGATGACAGCCTTGTACCTCACCCGCATATTATAAGTCCGGAGGGGTTGTCCGGGCTGTATCAGGGATATTATAATATTCTCTGAAAACAAAGGAGACACGAGATGACTGGACTCTTTATCCTGGTGCTGGCCCTGCCGCCAGAGGTTCACGAGGCAATGGAGGCTATTGACTGGGCGAGGCGACCGGAAACGCCCGCGTTCCATTCAAACACGGGCCTCCCCGGATACGGGCTGAACCAGACGCTTTTCGGCGCGATGAACGGGGTTATGCCTGAATCAAAGGGCCCGCCATACATAATAGGGGACACCCCGAACGAGACCCTGAGGGTCACAGGGACATGGGAGTGGAACGGGGATGTGTTCATAGTCGGCAACGGCGTCCTCCTCGTCCAGGGAGGAACCCTGATAGTCCGCGGCAACATATACGCGATGGGCCAGGGGAAGTTCCTGATATACGATGGAACGGCAAGGTATCCGCAGACCTTCACATACCAGTGGGGAACCGTCCTGACCGAGAACGCGCTAATGGAGGCCAGGCGCTCGGTATTTGACTACAACAACCTCCCGTATAACCTCTCGGTCTGCGACAACGCCTATGTGATATGGGATACGGTGACGACAAGGGGATGGACAACCGCGGGTTGCTGGGGAAGGACCATCGCCAGCATCAGGAAGGTTAATGTTGCGGGGGAATGGCTTTTCACGGATTCGTCAATCGCCACATTCAAGGACATAGACACCATGCTCGCGTGGTTCTTCTACGGCCAGGGCGCGGTGATTGACTTCAGTTTCCCCAGCTGGAACAACATAGGCGTCTTTGAGATGAAGGACGGGATACCGGGGGTCTCCGGCATAAAATACCAGGTCAGGATAGACACGACGCGGTTTTGCATGTGGGGAACCATAATACAGCCGGGTTGCGATGTGGTTTTCAGGGATTCCCCCATGCGCACGGTTGGCATAATGGGCCTCGGAGCGGATTCCCAGAACCTCACGGGCCTGGTCAACGGCATGACCTACTCGGACTTCACCCTTGGAATGACCGACAGGAGCTTCCGGCTCGTCAACACCTCGGTCATGACATGGAGCCTTTATCCCGCGGAGCAGTTCGTCCTGACATTTGACCACTGCATCGTTGGGGAGGTTCTCTCAATGGGCAACGCGGTCGCGTGGGGCCAGAGCTACTTCCTTGACGGAACCGGGGGCCACTTTGAGGCGAACGGATACTCGTTCAACATAGCAATAGCCTCCTCAATGACCTGCGAGATATACACGAAGGAAAACGGCATCGCCCTGCTCGCTTTGGTCGGAATTCCAACTGCCTACGGCGGGATATGGGCCAGGAACTCATCGCGGATCATACTCGCGGAGTGCCAGTTCCCGGGCAGGCCCGTGGCCTACGACTCTGGGGTCGTCTGGGTGATGGGGATTGACGAGCCTTTTTACGCTGGAACAGAGAGCTATGTGTCCATAGTCGGCACAGCGAGCATCATAGAGGGCCCCCTCGCGCTACACGGCTTTGATCACTACAACATATACTGGGCACCCGGGGAGGACACAACGACCTGGCATCCCATCGGAAACCCTCACAACCAGCCTGTTTGGCGGGATACCCTGGCGATATGGGACACACACGGCCTTGATTTTGGCACATACCTGATAAAGCTGGTCATGTGGGATGATACCCCGGACTCCCTGGAAATAAACGATGTGGTCATACTGAACTACGAGGACACGACCGGGACGGTCAACGAGGGGCCGAGGGTTGGAAAGACCGATCTCAGGGTTCTGTCTGGCCATCAGGGCACAGCGCTTGAGCTCATACTCGCACAGGCCGGCCCGGTTGACCTCTGCCTGTATGACATAACTGGAAAGCGTGTGTCGGTCATCTGCGCGTGGAACCTTGAGGCTGGAAGGCACATCTTCCCGGTCTCGGGAAAGCCAGGGGTCTATTTCGCGAGGCTGGTCGCGGACGGGAACACGATAAACAGGAAGCTACTGATCCGGTGAAGCCTCAGGTTCCTCAAGGGGCGGCGCGCAGACATCCACCGCGCCCATGGGAACCTTCCTGATGGTTATCGCCGGATCCGAAACCGTTGGCAAGCATGGCACGCTCTCAACCCGCGCGGGGCCGGAGTTAACCGAGGGCACCCTCACCCTTACCGGGCAATCAACGACACAGCCTGGATAATTGCCGTCCGGCCCCAGCTCCACCAGGAGGATGTCGTCCCCGCCTATGCCGAAACCGGAGGTGTAACCGGCCACCGCTATCCTGCCGTCCGGGGCGCGCGCGATGCACGAGGCCGCGTCCCAACCGGGAGAACCGAAGGTTTTCGCCCACTCCAGCTCGCCGGAGCCGGACAACCTCATGGCCAGGAAATTGTAGTGGCCAAAGCTTATACAACCCGCCACGCCGAAACCACCATCGGGCAAGGGGGTGAGGGATGAGGCCCAGTCGTGGCCAGGGCCACCAAATGTTCTGGCCCATTTGATCTCCCCTTTTTCGCTGATCTTCACGACCAGGGCATCCGGGTCCCCGTACTTGCCCTTCGCCCAACCAGCAAGCAGGAAGCCATCTGTCCAGGGGATGGCCGAGCGAATGTATGAGCCTCCGGCAACCGCAACGGATCTTGCCCACACCAGGTCACCCGATGGGCTGACGCAAACCAGCAAGGGATCAAGGTCAGAGCCATCATGTCCGTATCCAGCAAGGAGGAAGCCGGCCTCGTTCGTTCGGGCCATGCAGTTGACGCTCTCGGAACCGGGGCCGCCCACGGTCCTGGCCCAGTCAAGCTCGCCATCCTGGGTCAGCTTAAAAAGGAAAACATCCGAACCGCCAAGGCCATAAGTGGTCGTGTATCCAGCGAGCAGAAAGCTCCCGTCCGGCAACTGCTCCACCGCAAAGGCGCACTCGTTCCCTGTCCCGCCAATTGCCCGCGCCCACTCCAGCTCGCCATCCTGTCTCAGTTTCAGGACCAGGGCATCCGATCCCCCGGCGCCCACGCTCCTGGTGTATCCCGCGAGCGCGAAGCCCCCATCCGCTGTCTGGATAACCGCGTTAGCGTATTCGGAACCGGGGCCGCCCGCTGTAAGTGCCCACTCCGGGTCGCCAAAGAAATTCGTCTTGACGAGAAGGAAATCCGCGCTCGCAGAACCAAAGCTCCTCGTGTATCCCGCGAGGACAAAGCCAGCGTCGGATGTAACCGAAAGCGAATAGGCCCAGTCGTCGCTCCGCCCGCCGTATGTCCTGGCGAAGAGGTCCTGGTATGCCTGCGCCAAAAGGAGAACCGGGGCGATCACCCGCTTATCTTCTTCTTCGCTTTGGCCAGGTTTGCCTTTGCCTTCGCGTGGTCAGGGTCAAGCTCCAGGACCTTCTCCCAGTAATAGACCGCGCCCTTGTAGTCCTCCTTCACATAGGCGTCAACGCCTTTGAGGTATAGCTCCTCAACGGTTTTCGGGTCCGGGGCCACCTTCGCCTCGGACCTGCGCTTGGCGGCTATCTCAGCTAGATAAGAGCTCGCCTCATTCAGGGACGGGTCAAAGCTCAGGGCGGCACGGAACTCAGCCTCGGCCCCGGAGAGGTCTCCCTTTTTGTAGAGGGCCTTTCCGTTTGCCAGGCGTTCGGACGCGGCCCGGGACGCCTCTGCCTTTGCCTCAGCGAGGCCCTTAGCGGCATCAGGGTTGTTCGGCTCGTATTCCAGAGCCTTCTGATAGGCGTCTATCGCCTTGCCGTAGTCCCCCCTGGCCCTGGCGGCATCAGCCCTTCTTATGTAATCGGAGGCCTTGTCTTTTCTGGCCTTCTCTGACTTGGAGAGGTAATCCTTTGCCTCAAGGTTCTGTGGCTCAATGGCCAGGACCTCCTTGAATTTGGCCTCAGCCTTGAAGTATTCGCCCTTTGAGTAGAAGGAAACCCCCTTCTTCATCAGGTCGGAGACCTCTTTGCCCTTCTCCTGTTTTTTGCCGTATTTTGATTTCTGGACCTCCACGAGCGCGGTGAAGGAGTTCTCCTGCCACTTGGCCGCGAGTGAGTTCTCCGGGTCAAGCTCTAAGCACTTCTCAAAGCTCGTTATCGCGTCCATGAAATTGCCCTGGTTGTAGAGCTCCAGGCCCCTGTTGTAGTAGGACTCGGCGTCGCGTTTGCGCTTTTCCTCCTTTATCTTGTCATACATGGCCTGAGCCTCGAGATACTCCGGGTCCCAAACAAGCGCCCTGTCCAGGTTGGTGAGTGCCTCGCCCAGGTTGCCCTCGGAGTAATAATTCATCGCGCTCGTGTAGAAGCTCTCCGCTGTTATCCTTGCCTTTCTCCGGTATTCCTCGGCCAGGTTTGCCAGGGCCTTCGTGTCCTTCTCCCTTGAGCGGCCAAAGGAATAGGTGAGGGAGACCCTGTGAGCGTAGCCCAGGGCATCGTAGCTCCTGAAAGCGTAGTCCACATCAAAGTCCTCAACCCTTACCCCAGCGCCGAAGCAGAAAGCGGAAAGCAGGCCGTAGTCAAATTCACCCGATGGATATTCCCCCTCCAGGTCAGTGGAGAAACCAGCCCTCAGGGAAAGCGTCTTCGCGATGGTCGCCTCGCCGCCGAACCTGATCTCATAGCCCCTCGCGTGTTCCGCGCCGTAGAAGGGCTTGATGAAATCAGCTGATATGACGGCAAATTCCAGGGGCTTGAATCCCAGGCCAAGTCGCACGGAAGTGGGCAGTGGGGAAGATTCCTCTATGTAGGTGAGCCGTCCACCCAGGTTTTGCAGAGCTACACCAGCGTTCACGAACCTGCTGGTGTATATGCCGCCGATGTCACCCGCGAACGCGCTCGCGGCGTCCTTGTCAATCTTGCTTGAGAAGAACTTGCCAGAGGCACCCAGGGAGAAGTCTCCGAGGCGTTTGGAATAGGCAAAACCTGTGTAGAAGTCAAAGCAGGAGAAGTTCCATTCCGGCTGGTCAGATGGGCCGGTCCTTCCCTCAAAGCCACCGACATAAAGCCCACCGCCGAAGAGGGCCAATGTCCCGAAGCCAAAGGATTTCGCGAGGGCCAGGTTGTCATACCTTATTCCCTGGAAGTGCTCGGCGTGCTGGGCAAAAGCTCCGAGGGATTTTCCGAACGAGAGTCCAGCCGGGTTCCAGAAAACCGAGGAAGGGCCGGAGGTTATCGCGCTTACCGCGCTGGCCATGCCGAGCTCCCGTCCGCCAGCGCCAAGATTGAGAAAAAGCCCTGCCTGCGCCCATGTTAAGCCTGTAAGGGTCAGGGTCAAGATAGTCAGCCTTTTCATTTTCTCACCTCACTTCCTTATGGCCAGTTTGCCCATTTTCTCCGCCTTCTGGGAGCCGTTCAGGGCCTCGGCTCGCAATCGCCAGATATATATGCCAGAAGGAACCCTGGATATGTCCATCCCAACACCCTGAGCCAGTCCGCCGGTTATGTTCTCGGTCACCATGCCCGCTGGCTTGCCCTCAAGGTCGTAGAGGAGGACATCAACCCTGGCCTCGGTTGTGGTGAATACCCTGAAGAAGATGAGGTTCCCGTAGTCCGAGGTCGGCGCTGGGTTGGGATACACATAGACAGAATCCGATGGCATGAACTCCCCCAAGCCAGGGCCTATCACTATCTCGGCAGAACCCCTTGATGGGTTCCCGAACTTGTCGTATGCCGTCGCGGTTATGGTCCCGGCGCCCTCGTGGAGGCCACCTGTTCCGAACTTGCCATCAAACTTTCGGCCAGTAGTGTCAGTCGGATAAAGCGTGATGGGAAGGGTATCGCCCCCATCCGTTACCAGGGTGCACGCGGGGATGCCCGGAATCCACCTTTCGGTCTCAACATTAAGCATGCATGTGTCCCCGAGTCTCAGGGAGCTGGGGTTTGGTCTCACCCAGACGCTCATGGGGCCGGGGGGCACAAGGGTGGCCCGGAGAAGGCCCCTGCCCGCGGTCCCAGCGATCAGGGTCGCCGTGTCAACCATCTCTATGCAAATGATGCTCTGGGAAAGGGTTTCTATCTTCCAGGAGCGGCCGTAATCAATCGTGTATAGCAGGGTGGGTTTCTGTTGGTATCCCATCAGGAGCATGAACAGGTCCCCGTAGCGGTCAACATCGCCTCGTGCCGCGTAAAGGCCTGCTGGCAGAGAATCGCAGAGGCTCCTCCAACTGCTGGTATCTCCGGGGTCGCCGGCCCAGAGCTTGCCGTCGGTGGCGTCAACCGCGTAGAGCCTGCCGTCGTGGGGATTAAACAGGAGCCCAACTATCTTCTTGCCGTTCAGGGGGTCTATGCGGTTCGTGAAGTTCGGGTAGGTTCCCCAGTAGACCCCGTTCCCCGTTCCCCAGAAAACCCGTCCGCCAGGCACCACCTCCAGAGACCAGAGGGAATCCGGGAGGGGAATGTCGGTCCAATCAGTCCCGCCGTTCGTGGAGCGGCTCGCCTTGATCCCGCCTGTGACCACATCAAGCCTCGCGGCCCAGAGCGTGTTGAAGTCAGTGGGGTCAACCCTCAGGTATACCGGGAAAGCAAAGTCCCCGCCGCTGATCCCGCCCATACCGGTCCAGGTGTTCCCCGCGTCGGTTGAGCGAGAGATGATCCCGCTCCCGGTTGAGTCTATGTATAGCGCGACCGCGTAGACGACCTGCGGCTGGGCCGGGGAGGCGGCCGTTGCCATGCCGTATAAGAGTGGGTTCAGGGTCGTCCGGGCCCAGCTTCTCCCCGCGTCCAGCGAGCGATAAAGTCGGCCAGAAAGATCTGTGGAGTATATGATGGTGTCGTTACTCCATGTTGAATACAGGCCTATGGATGTCCAGGCAAGAAGCCCCGCGTTGCTCTCCTCCCAGTTGTAGATGAGGCTCGCGGCCCGGATAAACCCAAGCCCCTCTGTGCCCGCTATGGCATTGCTCGTGGTGAAGTCTATGTCATCCACGCCCTCCTTGTTATAGAGGAGAAGCGTGTCAAACCGCGAGAGCCGATACACGCTGGCCTCAAGGAGGCCCGGCAAAAGCCCGTTCCTTGCCAAAAGGGCATTGACCGTGTCGCCGTCTGGCAGAAGAACGAACATCTCACTCCAGCCCGGCACATTGATGAAGCCCTGTGGGTTATTGGTTATCTGGTAGTCGTAGAAAATACCCCTCGTGGTCAGGAAGAACATGTATTGCCAGGTGTTGGTCCTGACGATCTCTATGTCCTCAACGCTACCTTCGCCGGAAGCGTTCGTCCAGAAATCCGACCAACTGACCCCGCCATCGTAGGAGGCCCTTACCAGCAGGAAGGGATATGTCTCCATCATGCCGCCAGAGCCGCCTATGCCCATCAGGAGCGAGTCCCCCTTGGCCCAGAGCGAGCGAGGAGCGCCTGTTTCCGAAAGGGAGAAACTGCCCCTCAGTTCCCATGTGGATGTGGTTCCTCTGTAGACAGTTATCCCTCCGGTGCCATCGCCCAGGGCCAGCCACACGGCCGAGCCAGTCGTATCCAGCGCGAACACAGCGTCCTTCATGCCCGTTGGCACGCCGGGGAAGCTGTTGAAGCTGGTTCCTCCGTCAGTGGAGTATAAGAGTCCCATGGTGGGCGAGTAAAAGGCAAGCGTGTTGACACCAAAAGCGCAGATGTCCTTCGGCTGGGGAAGTTCTATCGCAAGCTTGGCCCAGCTCAGGCCGGCATCAGTGCTCTTGAATATCTCGTATCCGTTCGTGACATACACGACATTCCTGGTCACGGGGTCAACCGCAATGTGGGTTATCGTTCCCCCAACGACATCCGGGATGGATTGGAAGACCACATCCTGGGGGGAAAACGACGGGCCAGGCGACCGGATCGCTCCTTTGGGGGTTTCCGGAGACGAAAGCCCCTGGCCTGGAACCGACAAGCTTATGCCAAGGAGAAAAAAGATCATATTCACGGGCAAATTATAAACAGGCCTGGCCCCTCCGGGTCAAGTGCTGGTTCTGATTTCCCTCAGGAGCTTTTTAGCGAGGGATAGGAGCTTTTGATCGGATTTCACCCTCTCGGCCCCGTAAAGGATGGCCGTGTGGTGAACCCCCCCAAGGGCCTCCGCGGCCTCCTCCAGGGGCAGTCCCATCTCCTCCCTGAGTATGTAGGCTATGATGTGCCTGGTGGCCGAAACCCTCCTGCGCCTGGAGCCGGACATGAGCTCGGAAGACGAAACACCGAGGAATTCCGTAACCCTTTCAATGACCCTTTGACCGGGTGTCTTGACCACTATCATGTCCGCGAGGATAGCCTTGGCGGAATCAAGGCTAACAGGGCCACCAACCAGCGAATAATAAGCCCAAAGCCTCTGGACAACACCCTCAAGCTCCCTCATCGCGCCCACGCAGTTCTGGGCTATGTAGGAGATGGCCTCCGGATCAACCGGAACGCCCCTGGCATCAAGGGACGCCCTGAGGAAACTCTCTCTGTCCCTGGGGCCCGGGCCGGGCAGTTCAACCAGGAGCCCCCCCATAAGCCTTGAGAGAAGGGGGTCAAGGAGATCGAGGTTCGCTGGGTTTAGGCTGGATACCACGATGACCTTCCTGTCCTTGAGGAGGAGGGAATCAATCATGTGCAGGAGCTCCTCTTGAAGGAGCGTCTTGCCCTTGACGAACTGGAAATCGTCAAGTATAAGGAGGTCCAGGTTTCTGAAGTCCTTCTTGAACTGGCCGACCCTTTTCTCCCTTATTGACGAGAGCAGGGAGTTGAAGAAGGGTTCCATCCGGGCGTATCTGACCGAGGCGTCCGGCCTGAGGGAGAGGGCGTGGTGGCCTCCACCGTTGGCGAGGTGAGTCTTGCCCGCTCCCGGCGGCCCAACCAGGCAGAGGATCCCGCCTGCCGTGTCCTCCACAAACCTCTTGACGACCGCGCACGGGAAGCGGTTGTGGGAGAGGATGAGAAAGCCAGCAAGCGTGAAACGGGGCACCAGTCCAAGCCCAACCCTGCGCGGTCTAACTGCATCAGGGAGGGAGGGTGGTTCTGCAACCCGGAACTCCAGGGTTACCTTCTCACCGACAGCCTCCTCTATTGCCTCTATCAAGGCCTGGGAATACCTGGCCTCTATCCAGTCAGCGAAGAACTGGTCCGGAACGGTTACCACGGCTATCCCGTCCCGGAGGGAAATGTCCCTTATGCAGGAGAACCATGTCTCGTAGATCTGGGGAGACACGATTCCCCTGATTCTGGAAAGGACGCTTGCCAGGATATTCACAGCCGCAAAGTATAGGATGGGGCCGGATGGCGGCTCAAGGCCTCCTAAGCCCTTGAAGGATAAGGCGTTTCACGCAACTGCCTTGCCATCAAGGCCATAGCCCCAAAACCCTTGAGGGACAAGGCCTCAGGGGCCGAAGGCCTCGGCCAAAAGGCCAAGAAGGGGGGGTCCGGAGGGGGCCACCTCCTCCAGGATCGTGAACCGGTCAGGCCTTGTAGAAGGGGCCTCGCCTACACACCTCGCAAAATCGTCAAAAGAGAGGCCTATGTCTCCGGGTTTCGTTGGCAGGCCAAGTTTCCGCATGAACGAGACCATGGATTCCCTGTGGGAATTGGACTGCAGGTATGTGGTGAAAACAGCCGCGAGCGCGACCTGCTCGCCGTGCAGGCCCGGCCCACCGAACAGTCTGTCCATCGCGTGGCTTATCTTGTGCTCAGAGCCGGACGAGGGCTTTGAGCTTCTCGCCAGGGCCATGGCCGCGCCGGAAAGAAGCAGGCCCTCGCAGAGGACCCTCAGGGTATCCGCGCAGGCGAGGTTCGGCTCCTCGGACAAAAGCGCGAGCGCACCGAGCTCGCTCATGGCCGCGGCCGGACCGTTGAAATCCTCGTCCTTGCCGAGCTCGCGCGCTCTCCTCCAGTCCCAGGACGAGGATATGTTTGAGAGGAGGTCTCCTGCGCCGGCCGCGTTGTGCCTTCTGGGCGCGCGGGAGATGACCTCAAGGTCGCAAATCAAAGCGGCTGGAACCGAGACCCTGCGGCTTAGCCCGTCAATCACCGCCACGGGGGATGCTATGCCATCTCCGGAGAGGACGGTCGGAACGCTGATTACCGGAAGTCCAGCCTCGTGCGCGGCCATCTTGCCCACATCAACGACCTTTCCCCCGCCTATCGCTACGATGCAGTCGTGGAGGACGGTGAGCTTCTTGAGCTCGCCTACGACGCCAGCGGTGCTCTCTGAAACCACGAAATCGGGGGCCCTGAACCTCTCGCTTATCTCTTTGCTGATTCCAGGGCCAGAGAGAACCAGGGGCGACTTTCCCACCGAAAGCGCTATGTCCGGGAGCCTTGCCAGCGCTCCGTAACCGAGCTCAACCGTATCCGGCCAGATCCTCACCACCTGAAGAGAACTCCTCCCCACACGAATCCCGCGCCAAACGCCACCGTGAGAATCAGCTGGCCCTCCATGAGCAGTCCCTTCTCCTGCATCTCCCAGAGGGCTATGGGAATGGACGCCGCTGATGTGTTGCCGAACCGGTCTATGTTAACATAGACCTTCTCAGGGGGCAACTTTAGACGCTCACGGGTAGCCTCTATTATACGGGTGTTGGCCTGGTGAGGAACGAGCCAGTCCAACTCTTCTGGTTTTACTTTTGCCCTCTTCAGTGTCGTCAGTGCCGCGTCCCGCATCGCCCTGACAGCGTTCCTGAAGACCTCCTGGCCCTCCATCCTGATGGTGTGCAGGCGTTTTTCAACGGTTTGGGCGGACGCGGGCATCCTTGAGCCTCCCGCTGGCATTATGAGCAGACTGCCCAGACTGCCGTCGCCTCCCAGGTATGCCGAGATTATACCATCGTGGTCCGGATCCTCCTCCAGGATTGCCGCGCCAGCGCCATCACCAAACAGAACGCAGGTTGACCTGTCCGTGTAATCCATTATCCTCGTAAGACACTCAGTCCCGATGACCAGGGCCTTTTTGTAGCTTCCTGACATGAGCATTAGCCGAGCCACCTCAAGCCCGAAAACGAAACCGGGACAACCGGCCTGTATATCAAACGGCGCGGCGTTCACCGCGCCTATCCTGTCCTGAATGAGACAAGCAGTTGAGGGGAAAATGTGGTCCGGCGAGGATGTGCCAACGACCAGGAGGTCTATCTCCTTTGGATCAAGCCCGATATTATCCAGGGCCTTCACCGCGGCCTTCGCGCCGAGGTCAGAAGCGGCCTCGTCCGGCGCCGCTATCCTTCTTTCCTTTATCCCCGTTCGCTCCGTTATCCACTCGTCCGATGTGTCAAGGAACTTCTCAAAGTCCTGGTTCCTGACGATGTTCTCAGGAACATAAGCGGAAAGGCTTTTTATGCGTATTCCCATATATCTATCCTCCGAAAAGCCCCGTGGGTGAGCCGAGAAGGAGCCACGTCCCTATCCAGAGGAAGGGCGCGAGGTAAAGCCCCAGGGGGCTTACTGGCAGGAAGAACCCGAGGGCGATGATGCCCAGGAGTATATAAGGCCCTGCCCTTATGAAGCCCGTGCTGTGACCTATCCGTGGGAAGAAGTAGGCCAGTATGGCGAAACCGTCAAGGGGCGGCAGGGGTATCAGGTTGAAGAAAGCCAGAGCGATGTTGATTATCACGCTAATGGCGAGCATGGGGCCGACGAATTCCCTCCACGCGCCGGTGGCGCCCATCACCAGTGCCAATCCGCGGAACGCGAGGCCTGAAAGTATCGCCAGGCCTATGTTGGACAATGGCCCAGCGAGAGAGGTGAGCGCCAGTCCCCTGGCGGGATTCCTGAAATAGGCCGGGTTTACCGGGACGGGTTTTGCCCAGCCGATCCTGGCGATCAAAATGAGCACGAACCCCACCGGGTCAAGGTGCTTCAGGGGATTCAAGGTAAGCCGTCCAGCGTTCCTCGCGGTTGGGTCTCCCATCCTGAACGCGGCCCACGCGTGGGCGAACTCGTGGACCGTCAGGGCCAGGAGAACCGCTGGCAGGGAAAGCAGAATGCCGTATATGTCAAACATTTTGATCGCCGGTTATCAGACATGGGCGCTCATTCGGTTTCCGGTTCTCCCTGGCAAGGAGGGGCGAGCAATGAGGAACCGTCTTCATAGCAGTATCGCTATAACCATGCCCAAAAGCGCGCCCACGAAAACCTCAAGGGGTGTGTGTCCAAGGAATTCCTTCATTCTATCCTCGGACACAGCCTTTCCCTTTGACATCTCCTCAACCATGATGTTCAAGAGTCTCGCCTGTTTTCCCATTGCCCTTCGGACCCCCGCGGCGTCATACATGACTATGAGCGCGAGGATGAACGCGATCGCGAACAGGGGGCTGTCAAACCCCGTCCTGAAGCCAACCTTGACCGTGAGAGCGGAGACCAGCGCGGAGTGAGATGACGGCATCCCGCCGGTCTGAAACAGCCAGGAGAGGTCAAGGCGCCGACCCAGAATGGAGTGTATGCAACACTTGGCCACCTGCGCGACTATCATTGCCAAAATCGGAACCCACACGATCGTGTTCGTCAGGAGATTCTTGGTTTCGGTCAATATTCCCTCCGGGCTATGAATCCGACCAGCTCGCGCAGGTGCCAGGAGGCCTCGCCGAAACGCTCCTGGACTGATGCCGACACCTCCGCGGAGAGAGCCTCCGCGTCGGCCCTTGCCTTCTCAAGGCCGAACACCTTTATCCAGGTTATCTTGTTCTCGTCCTTGCGCAGGTCCTTTCCAACTGATTTCTCGTCCCCAACAACATCCAGTATGTCGTCCGTGATCTGAAAGAGGACTCCAAGCCTCAGTCCCTCTTTTCTCAGGAAGCCCACCGTATCATCATCAGCTCCGGCAATGAGCGCGCCGGAGACCAACGAGGCGGAGATGAGGGAACCAGTCTTCCTTCCGTGAATGAACCTGACCAGGTCAGGGGAGGGCTCCCAGGACTCTTTCTCCGCCAGAACATCAACCACTTCCCCGGCTATCACTCCGGAAAGACCAATTGCAGATGTAAGTTCCAAGAGAACAGAACACTTTACATCCAACGGAAGGCTTGCCCTGGCGATTAGCCCGAAGGCCTCCACGAGCAGGGCATCTCCGGCAAGAATGGCCATGGCCTCGCCGAATTTCTTGTGGGATGTGGGAACCCCGCGTCTGAGGTCGTCGTTGTCAATGGCCGGAAGGTCATCGTGTATCAGGGAGAAGGTGTGGATGAACTCAAGCGCGAGCGCTACAGGCATAACCTCTTTAAGATCCGTCCCTCCGCACAGCTCGTAGCCCATGATGGCCAGGATGGGGCGAAGGCGCTTGCCCCCAGCCATAAGGCTGTAGCGCATGGCCTCGGTCAACCTGCTGGCCAGACCCGCATCCTGCGAGAACGCCTCTTCAATCGCCCTGTTGACCAGGGAGCGTTTCTGGTCCCAGTATTCGGCCAGCTTCTCGTTCACTAGATGCAGATTTTAAGCCATGGGCCTGGCCCGGTTAAAGAACGCCGGGATCAATCGGGACCTCAGAGTCAAGATCATATCGCGCCAAAGACGACCTTTCATCTTGAGTCATTATCTACCGGAACTCGCTGTCTCGGGGCGCGCGCCAGGGTGTCGCTCAGGAACATGTAGATTATATATATCTAGAGCTTCTAGAAACATGTTCCGGATGCGACACTATTTCGCGCGTATGGAACTGACAAAACTCACTGCCGCGCTCGGAAGAAGGGACGGGTTCGTCCTGTGGGCACTCGCCCAGATGAGAAACCCCACGAACCGCCAGATAGCCAGGCTAGCTGGGTATTCCGAAAGGACCGTCCAGAGGGCAATAAAAAGCCTGGAAAAGAGCGGATTCCTGATAAGAAGCGTGAGGGGGAAACGGAGGCGCCTGGCTCCGGCCCCTGGGATCATAACCAGGAGGCAGTTCAACATACCAAAGGAAGACCTGGATTATCTTTTCCGGAGATACGGCCAGGACAGGGTCTCGGAGGCAATCAGGGTTCTGGAGTTCACATACGCGATAAGCAGGACAAAGCCCCGTTGTCCGATCGCCATACTCAAGGCGGTCCTGAGGCGCGGGAGGCTGGTTTATCCGAAAGGCTACATCCCGAAGGAGAAACTGAACACAACCCAGGAGATAATCCGTGCCTTTGACGCGCTTCCACTCAGGGAGAAAGAGGTGCGAATACAGAGGGCATACGCCAAACTCTTCGCCAGGACAGGGGATCACGCCTCAGCGCTCGCGAGGGCAGAGGCAGTCGCGATAACCGATTTCGGAACCGAGAGGGAGTCCTGACCTATCACACTTTCTCATCCCTGAAATCCCTTTTGCCTCCGCTCATCGCGAAGCCTTAAAATTTGCCCATGAGCTTTAAGGAGGTTTAATCATGTATAGATATGCCATAGTGTTGGTAGGACTCGTGGGCCTCGCGCTGGCCCA
>FWPU01001427.1_pt1 | contig 71445 bp, 60 predicted proteins | sample 2228361 | NCBI WGS metagenome assembly FWPU01 (sample SAMEA103939777, study PRJEB20133) | metagenome | reverse complement strand
TATTGTCAGAAAAACATCCTAACATCACCTTTTGTAAGCCTAAGGTTTTAGCATATATAAGTGCCATCTTTAACATTTCTGTTGCATAACCATTTTTTCTTTCACTCGGTCTGACAGAAAAACCGATATGACCGCCATACTCTGCCAGAAATTCATTCTCCAGATTGTGCCTGATGTCAATGATACCCACAATTTTATTATCCTTTTTTCTAACAGCAAAAAATGTAGTTGCTGGTACCCAATTAGGACTTGCAGTGCTTTTATCTCTATTTTTAATATTATATTCCAGCCATTCTTCGTAATCCAACTGATCCAGCAATGCACTGCCATTAATGACAGTTTCCCCATTTTCAAAAAATTCCTTCTTAAAATTCTCTGCTGCCTTTTTATGTTCTAAAGTGGGTAGTTGTAGTTCTAATTCATTCATATAGTTATTTCTCCTTCTGTTAGGTACTCCTATTTTTAAGGGATAATAATATAAAACTCCTGTATTATCCTGCATTTTAATGTCGTATAGCTGGTGTTAGGCGAAGGTAGCAATACATTAATATAAAAACGGTATTATTTTTTTCGTTTTTCTCATGTATTCTTTATATTCATTACCGAACAACAAAATTAAATTATTCTCTTCATATTTGATTCTCCAATTAATTAATAAAAAGCAAGGAATTAGAATCGTTGTACTCCACCAGGATTGAAAATATATTACTGTTCCTACAAATATTATAATCCCAGAAAAGTACAATGGATGTCGGACATATTTATATATACCAGATGTAATCAATTTCTGAAAGTTATCTTTTTCTATAGATGCGGACCAGTTTTCCCCAATTTCTTTATTAGCAAAAAATGAGATTATAAATCCAAACAAAATGGTCAGCGCCCCTATTCCAGAAATTACTGGATTTATAGCCTTTTTAGCAAAGTAATATTCTATAATTGGCAACGAAACAGCAATCATTGGAATTATCAAAACAACCAAAGCAGTATTATCAAAAATAATTTGTCTAATTATTACTTTTTTCTTATCTGTTTTTCTATAAATCGATGAAAAAATTCTTCCTGTAATTACAATAGCAACAAATACAATAACAATCAAATTTTTATCCATTATTTTATTCTCCGTTATGTACCACTGTTTCTCCTAAACTTGTCGCATCTATGCTGCCATTTTAATGGCATATAGCCGCTGTTAGGCGTTGCGGCGGCATTTTGTTGTGAAGCCTTACGGCTCACTGTCGTTGTTATATTCACTTACCTGCTACTGTGAAGAGTTTTTCAAGTTTCTCGCCCGCCTTAGTTGTAGTTGTAGCTGTGACATAAGCACTCACAGAGATAGGCTTAACAACTTTTACTGTAACTACATGTCCTACCGTAGGAGTTACTTCCAACTCACTGTCTGCTTTCCAGTTCACAACTACATCAGCTGGGAGTTCAAACCATTTACCATCAGTTTCAATACTACTCATACCACGAGCATATATAACGACGGTCTCGCCAACTCCCAGTTTGGCCATATCACGGGCTACACCTGTCATCTGTTTGGGGTCTTTCGTAAGATATAGACCTCCAAGATCATATGTTGGTGCCTTCCCAACCTTGGGCACCGTTACCTTTGGCACTCCTGCACAACCGACTAATAATGCGATTGTGACCAGTGCCACCATTAACATAGCGATTCTACCTTTCGTGTCGACCTCCTTTTTTTTGATTTTTGCCGCCGTTTCGCCTAACGCTTGGCTCAGTTGCCGAACCGCTTACACTAAAACTGACTTTGCACAAAATTTTCAATTTCCCACCGAACTTCAATTGAAGCACGGCGGTTCGGTCAACTGCAGCCAGATGTTAGAATTTTTATATTTGACTATTTAACTATTACTTTTTAAAAATTCAAATAAAGCAGACTTATTTACTTATTATTCCTGAGGCTGAGTTTTAACATACAAGATAGTTTTTCCATCCTGACTTAATTTAGGGGATGTACCAAGACATGTTGGGTAATACTTGGCGTTCTCAATATTAATAGAGTAAATATTTGTATTGTCACAATAATCAGTTCCAGCAACAACTATGCTACCTTCTGGATTGATATTTAAGATTAGATTTGGTCCAATGGCGTGACATTCATTATGAATTCTATCGCCTGGCTCGAAAAATATTTTACTGGTAGCGTCATACACCCGAATCCCCCTGAAAGGTTCATGAGTAAGATAAACAAGTCTGTCTCCAATAGACGCATATTTCACATATGTCGCCCAATATACATTCTCATCGATCAATTCAACTTTTCCTGATTTCAAATCAAGGCTATAAAGTTTACTTGTACCTGCATATGTTAAAGTTTCATTGAAATTATAGATATAATAAATAATTTCATCATTTTTGCCAAAACATGGTGTAGTAAAAGGATTGAAATGCTTGTTCTCACTATCCCTTAAAAGGAGTAAATATGAACTATCAGCAACAAGGTCGTAAAGTTTTAACGCAACTGGATCTGTACCAGCCTTTCCAGTTTGAGTGGCATAAACAATTCTTTGACCATCTTGAGAAAAACGTGGGTAACGTTCCACCATTTGTGGAGAGTTAGTTATCTTTTTGATTTCTAATGAAGAAATATTAAGAAGGTAGAGTTCGGCAATATCACCATTACATGCCAGTACAGCGTACGAACAATCAGAGTTAACATCCATCTCGATGATATTTGCAGGCTTTTTAATTCTGTTTATTACTTCTCCACTTATATTGTAAATAAATAAATCATCTTGGTGAAGCATAAACTGTAGCTTGTCACCCAACCAATACAGATCAGCACTGGTCGCTCCTGAACTTGTTGCATAATATACAATTTTATGATCGTTTTTCCCATCTATAGAAATACTTGCTATGAAAGAATCATATTCTATAGGGCCAGTACAATCACAATCATCCATTGGCAACGAACATTGAACAAAGTAAACAGAGCAACAAATAATAATTATGAAAATTTGTTTCATGTTATCTTATTCGTAAAAGTTTAAAGTATCTTATAATTTATCAGAATTCTAACATGGGTTTATACAAGCCTAATAACGGACTATCTACAAATTATTTGTCGCATAAAAGACCCATGCTATTCTAGTTTAAGATCATAGAGCCAATGGACTAATATCGCAAAGACGTACTCCATTCGTCATAATATCCAACTCGTGTAAAATCCCGATGGTCGTATAGCCCTTTCGCTATTGTCGCCTTAAAGCAAATCTGCCGGGCTCCTTATTCCTTGTCCACCTTTTTTCACAACATGAGTATAGATCATCGTTGTTTTCACGTCTTTGTGTCCCAACAATTCTTGAATTGTACGAATGTCGTATCCCTGTTCTAAAAGGTGAGTCGCAAAAGAATGTCGAAAAGTGTGCGCACTCACCGCTTTGGTTATACCGGCTTTCAAACGTGCCTCTCTTATAGCACGTTGCAAAACCCATTCACCGATATGGTGTCTCCGACGAACCCCTGAGCGTGGATCTGTGGAAATAGCGGTCGCAGGAAAGACAAATTGCCATCCCCATTCTCGTTCTGCATTGGGAAATTTCTTGGCCAAAGCATCAGGGAGGGAAACTGTTCCGTAGCCGTTTCTTGCATCCTTTTCATGTTGTCTCTTGACTTTTAACAAATGCAATCTCAACTGTTCTTTCACGTTCTGTGGAAGAACCGTAATTCGATCTTTATCTCCCTTGCCGGCCCGGACAGTTATTTGATTGTATGAAAAATCGATGTCCTTAACACGCAGTTGCAAGCACTCGTTGACTCGTAATCCGGAGCCATAGAGTAGATTAGCCATAATCCAGTTTACACCGGAGAGATGGCTGAAAATACGTTTGACCTCCTCACGGGTAAGAACCACCGGCAATCGTTGCGATCTTTTCGCCCAAACCAGATCACCAAAGTCGCCAAGCTCTTTCTTCAGGACATGCCGGTAAAGAAAGACAACCGCACATAAAGCCTGGTTTTGAGTGGAAGCAGATACATGTTCGTGGGTAGCAAGGTGGGACAGGAATTGATTGATCTCCCGCTCGCCCATTTCTAATGGGTGGCGTCTACAATGAAAAAGGATGAACCGTTTAATCCAGTGGATGTACGCTTTCTCGGTCCTGTAGCGGTAGTGTCCGGTTCGGAGAACCAGGCGGACCTGATCCAAGAGTTTGGGCTTCCCGAGAGTGGGGTTCTGGGTCTGAGGAGACATTGCCACCTCAGCAATTGCGGTCTAAACCGTCACGTAATATAATAAACCGACACCAAAAAAGCAAGAAAAGAAGTAGCAGCGCGGTGCCGTGTGTCTACACTACTTATCCCCCTTGAGGAGACAGGGGCGCGGGCGGTCTAACAGGACTGCCTGTCGGAGGCTAAACCGCGGCGTAGACCGGCTGCTACGAGTCTCTTGGGGAATCTCAGCGGGCGTCGCGCCCGTGCTCCGCTGCCCAGGTGGCGCTGCCAAGATTGCCCTAACGTGCCGTTTCTCCGCCACTCTCAGCCTCACCTGAAAGCAAGCTCGCTCGCAGGCACCTCTACGTAGGAGACCATCTCTCCGTCCAACGACCACGACAGCGGCGAGAAAACGCCCGCTCTTTCCCTCACCTCTAGGAACACGGCAAGGAATCCTTTTCCCGTGCCCTCCGCCCCCTGGATACCGCGCACCTGCCCTGTTGCCCTATCCTCCCTCTTGGCTGCCATCTCGCCGACGAGCCGCGCGATCTGCTGGCCGGAACCCTTCTGCTAACGTCCTCGCAGCAGCAAGCACTTCCGGCGCAGAGTCCGCTCGCCCTGCTGCAGGTGCAGCACGTACACCCCACTGGGCAGCTCCTCCGCATCCAGATGCACCCAAGACCCTCCTGCAGGAGTTGCCCCAAGGTTTAGACGCCTCACCTCCCGGCCGGCCACGTCGAAGACGCGGAGCAGTGCCGGCCCTGCTTCGGCAGCCCCGTAAAGCAGGCGCGCGTCGTGGTGAAATGGATTGGGAAAAGGCCCGGTCATGCTTAACCCAGAGGACTGTCCACCCAGGGGCGACTGGACCGCGGTAGCCGCGTTGGCCACCCGAAAGTCCATGCTGTCGCGAACCCCGGTGTTAAGGTCACGGACAAGGACGTGGAGGCGGTAGCGCCCATCCGGCACCGCTGTGGTCACGAATGCCAGCTGGTGCTCCGACAAGTCGAACTCTTCCTCCCCGTCGCTATTGGTGAGCAGGTGGTAGAAGGCTCGCTCGCGAGGCATCCAAGACGGCGGGGGCAAGATCTCGTCCCGCTTGTAAATGAGTGAGGCATAGCCGATGTAGCGGTCGGAGCCGTAGAATGGATACGCGTGGTTCAACCTGTGCGCCAGTGTCCGCCGAAGTACCGGGATGCCTTGGTCGAGAGAGACAATCCAGTAGTGGAGCTCCAGGGCTGGAAGGTCGTACAGGCCATCTCCAATGCGATCCACCACGCGCACGACAAAGTCTACCTCGCCATACACGCTGTCCGGACTGAGGTAGACACTGCTTTCGTTCAGGCAAATGCCGAACTTGCTGCCCGGAAAGACGTCGAGGATGCGCGGCGGGATGGTGTCGGTGTTTGCGCACAAGAGGAGGAGGGGATTGCCCACAATCCCCCATTGATCATCGTCATAGCGCCACACGAGTCCGGAGTCCTGGATCTGCACAAAGTGGATGTGCCCCCACTCTGACGTCCAGCGCACGATGTTCCCGAGGTACTCGTGGAGCTCCACGGTATCCCCAGGGGCACAGGTAATCGACTCCTTGATCAAGTGGGCGTAGAGCCAGCCCACAGAGGGTTTGGCACTCTGCTCCGGCGCGATGGCTACCCGCCAATAGGAGTCTCCTCCCAGTGTGAGCACGCACTTGACCACTCCCGGCTCTACGGCGTAGACTGGTTCCCCAATGGGTGTGATCAAGTCAAGGCCCTGGTGGAGGTAGGAGAGACTATCGCCGTAGGCCAAGTGCTGTTCATAGTAGTTCCAAACCGTACGCATGCTATCGAACGGGGCAAATGGCCATGGCACAGAGCCCTCGCCGCTCTTGGGCAGTCCCTCCCGCTTACTCCGTCCTTCTGGCACCACCAGCCTCTCTCCCTCTGCCTCGGCGAGCAGGCGCCCAGTGCGCTCTACCACGCGCAGCACCCCGCAAAGCAGGCCCCCCTCACGCCTCTGGATGCCGGCCACAATCCGCCCATTCAGCAGGTGCAGGTCGCGATATGTGGCAGAGCCCCTGAGGGTATCGGCCACGGTACGCTTGCCTGTGCCCAGGGAAAAGGCAAGCAACATCTGCCGACCGGCCACCGCCACAAGGGAATCTTTCGCGGATATGCGCACCACCCGGGGAGACAACTCACCAGTGACAACCTCCAAAACCGTGGTTGGGCCCCTCTTGACCACCACACGTCCAGGGAGGGCCAGGGCCAGCAGACTGTCGTCCTCAGAAAAATCGAATTGGAGCGCGCGCTCGTGCGTCAGCACAGTGCCTCGCGCGGGGTCAACTACCTGCAGCCCGGCCGTGGAGCCCACCGCAAATAGCCTCCCCGTGGGTGAGAATCCGAACAGGGAAGCGCCTGTGCACGGCAGCGTCATGAGAGGACGGCCTGTGCTCGAGTAAAAATGGAGGGTGATTTCACCGACCCAATGGCGATCAGTCGCCACAAAAGCCACCAGTCCGGCATTGGAGAGGTAGAGATCCGAATCCGGCGCCTTGGGCATGCGCCAGCGAAGGTCCTGTTCCTCGTAAAAGGTCAGCTCTTCGAGCAGGCGCACTTCGTCGCCGGCGTCGCCGATACGATAGCGACACCAGTGGCGCCCGTTATCCGACCGCACGTCCCCGCGAGACGGAGCCGACTGTTCCACAATCGCCCCTGTGGCGCGCACATGCAAAGTGGTGAGAAACTGGTGCCATTCACTGCTCCATGCGGCCAGGGACGAAACACAGACCAGCAGGATTGCCGCCCCGAGCAGATACCTGCGGCGCTGACAACGCGCGGTCCTGCGCATAGAGGTTGCTCCTTTGCTTAGGAGAAGCGCCGGGCCAACCAGCTCATTTCCTGCTCAATCGCCTGGTGGGGGCACCCCTCATCGCAGCACATACACTTGATGCAGCGGGAATAGTCCATGATTGGGTAGCCGTCCGGATCGGTGCTGATGGCCCCAACAGGGCAATTGCTCTGGCACACCCCACACCGCTTGCACGTTTCGCGGACTGCACGAGGCCGTACCCAAATGAGGCGGGCGCCCAAGAGCATCAACCACCTGGGCACCAATTTGATGAGGCGATTGGAAGGCAGGACAAAGTCCGGCAAACGGAGGCTATCCAGCTGGGCGCCGAGAAGCTGGATCTGCTGCAGACGCCCCACGCCGAGGCCCCGTTCGCTGGCAATGCGCGTGGTGTCGATCTCCTCTGGGTCAAAACCCATGATGGCCGCGCCCACGACATCAAGAGCCACGCCGTCGGTGCTGGCCAGCAGGACGCCGATGGGGCGCACCGTGCCGGAAGAGGGTCCATTGCCCTCTTGCCCCACGATGCCATCGGCGATATGAAGATGCGGGCGCACCACCGAATAGATGTCCACCAGGACCTGGGCAAAGTCCTCTGGATGGGGCGCCTGCTTGTGGTACTCGCTCTTGCGCAGACCGGGAACTGTGCCGAAAAGGTTCTTCACCGCGCCGGTATAGAGGGTCAGGCCGTGGGTCTTTAACTTGGGAAGGTTGATGAGCACGTCCGCCTCCAACACATAGCGGGAAATGTAGTAGCGCAGGCCGCGCACCACGCGTTCCTGCACGCCTCCGGTTTCGAAGGCAACCAGCTGGGCGCCGGTGCGCCGGGCCACTTCGGAGAGGCCGGTGTTGTCCCAATACCGCTGGAGTCCCTTCACTGCCCCAGCCGGGCTGTCCCCGATGGTGACCCTGGCGCCGAGATCCAAGAGCATGCGCACCACCACTTCGATTACCGCCGGGTGGGTGGTGATGGCGCGTGCCGGCTCCTTTGCCGCCAGCAGATTCGGCTTCAAATGTACCCGGTCTCCTGGCCGGACAAAGCGCTCCATTCCCCCTAGCGGCGCCAAGAGCTGCGCTATGGCCCTGGCGACCTCTTCCGGCTCGTAAGTGGCACACCGCACCGCGCTGACCACCCCATCACCTGCGGGCCGCGAAACCAGCCTCTGGTCCGCCTGAAACAGTGGCGCCTTCTCAGACTTGCTCATGCTCTGGGTTTCTACTGTGTCCTGACGAACATCTTGCCGGCCAACTGCCGAACCAAGTCTTTCAGCTCAAGAGAAAGAAGAAGGGTGAGCGTCTGTGCCGGGGAAAGCCCGTTGTTCTTGGAGATCACATCGATGTGTAGGGGCTCAGTGGAAAGCGAGGCGAGCACCTTCCTCTCCAGTTCGGTCAGCGCCACCGCAGGCTCCTGGCGTCGGGCTTCGCGCACCAGCGCAGGGAGCTGCGGGCGCAGCTCTGCCAACACGTCCTCCGCCGAGGTAACCAGTTTCGCCCCTTCCTGAATGAGGCGATTCGTCCCTCGACTCTTAGGGCTAAGGATGCTCCCGGGAACGGCAAACACTTCCCTGTTCTGTTCCAGCGCTACGTTGGCGGTGATGAGTGCCCCACTGGTGTCGCCGGCTTCCACGACCAGAGTACCCATCGTCATGCCGGAGATGAGGCGATTGCGGCGCGGAAAGTTGGGCGCATCTGGTCCTGTCCCCATGGGGAGCTCAGAGACCAATGCCCCCTGAGCGATGATCTTTCTGGTCAAGCTGCGGTTTTCCGGGGGATAGACCACATCCACGCCGCAACCCAACACTGCAATGGTGCGCCCGCCGGCCTGCAGGGTGGCTTTGTGGGCCTCCGTATCAATGCCCCGCGCCAGCCCACTAACGATAGTCACCCCCTGGCCCGCCAGATCGGCACAAATTCGTGCCGTGACCATTTTGCCGTAGTCGCTAGGGCTGCGCGTGCCCACCACTGCCACCGCCTGATTGTCCTCGGGACGCAGCGTGCCGCGCACAAAGAGAAACGCCGGCGGATCGCTAATCGCTTTCAGCAGCCGAGGATACTGCGGTTCCCAGAAGGTGACGATAGTCGCTTCACAGCGATTAAGCCGTGAGAGCTGGTCACGGGCAAAGCCATCGTCGCGATATGCACGAATGTTCCGGGCAATGGCCTTGTCGATGCCCTCCACGGAGATCAAGTCGGCAGTGGAGGCACGGAACACCGCCTCCGGTGACTGAAAGCGCCCCACCAGGGCGCGCAGCCGACTTGGCCCAACGCCCGGCACCGCGGAAAGCCGCAGCAAGGCTTCGACGTCAATCTTCACCCCTATCCGCTCCTGTGCTCGCCCTGCCGAGCACACACATTAAGCCCTTTTCCACCAGGCGGACAAATTCCTGGAGTCCTTCGCCCGTGAGCGCAGAGATGGCACAGATGGGAACCCCAGGCGCAAAGTTCCCGTCCGGGATGCGCCCTTCAGGCAGAAGGTCTATCTTATTCAATGCCACGATGTGTGGTTTCTCCGCCAAGGCCGGGCTGTATTGCGCCAGCTCCGAGCGCAGCACGCGGTAGGCCTCCGCCGGCTCGCCTGCAGCCGCGTCGATGACCATGACCAGTACGCGCGTGCGTTCCACATGCCGCAGAAACTGGATGCCCAGCCCTTTGCCCGCATGCGCCCCTTCGATGAGGCCAGGAATGTCGGCCATCACGAAGCTGGTCTCCGCCCCGCGCACAATGCCCAAGTGTGGCGTGAGCGTGGTGAATGGATAGTCTGCCACTTTGGGACGCGCGGCGGACAACCGCGACAGCAGGGTAGACTTGCCGGCGTTGGGCAATCCCACCAGGCCCACATCGGCCATCACCTTCAGCTCGAGCTCTAACTGACGTTCCTCTCCGCTACCCCCGGGCTCGCACTGCCGTGGGGCGCGGTTGGTAGGTGTGGCAAAGTGAGCATTGCCTCGTCCCCCTTTTCCTCCATGCGCCACAATCACCCGCTGGCCGTGCGCGGTCAGGTCGGCGATGAGCTGCCCGGACTCCACATCCCGCACCACCGTACCCACCGGCAGGCGGATCAGCACGTCTTCGCCCCGTGCTCCGCTGCGATTCGCCCCCTGGCCGTGGCCCCCCCGGCCTGCAGCAAAGCGGTGCCGGTAGCGAAAGTCCAAGAGTGTGGTCAAGTGACGGTCAGCAACCACCACCACGTCGCCACCATCACCGCCGTCTCCCCCGTCCGGCCCGCCCTTGGGAACGTACTTCTCCCGCCGGAAACTCACGCATCCATTGCCACCGTCCCCCCCCTTGACCCATGTCCTGGCAAAATCGACAAACACCTGTCCCTCACCGTGAACCGAGGCAATATTACAACAAAATTGCCTCATATTCAAGGAAAATGAGCAGCTCTGTCGTGGGCAAGAGTCCGGCGATGCTTGTCGCCGAGAGCTTTCTACCTTGACTTTCAGGAGCAGATTTGATACATTTGCAGACAAACACAGGGACGGACAACGGTGTTGTGAGCGAGGGTGCGAGCGAGGTTCGCCCCAGGAGGATGTGGTGCATGGCAGAAGAGCGTGAAGACAACGACAGCAAGACGAACGAAGGGGCTGGCCCTGCGCGAGGCGCCAACTTTATCCGCGCCATCATCGAGGAGGATTTAAAGAACAATCGCTTCGGCGGCAGGGTCCACACGCGTTTTCCCCCAGAACCCAACGGCTACCTGCACATCGGCCATGCCAAGGCCATCTGCCTCAACTTTGGCCTGGCGGAAGAATTTGGCGGCAAATGCAATTTGCGCTTTGACGACACCAATCCCACAAAGGAAGAAGAGGAGTACGTCCAGTCCATCATCGAAGACGTCCGCTGGCTGGGCTTCGATTGGGGAGACCGCCTCTACTTCGCCTCGGACTATTTTGAGCAGATGTACCAGTGGGCCGAGCAGCTGATCAAAGCGGGCAAGGCGTACGTCTGTGATCTGAGCCCGGAGCAGATCCGCGAGTATCGCGGCACGCTGACTGAACCGGGGAGGAACAGCCCGTACCGGGACCGGAGCGTCGAGGAAAACCTGGACCTCTTCCGTCGGATGCGCGCTGGCGAATTTCCCGATGGCGCGCGCGTGTTGCGGGCCAAGATCGACATGGCCTCGCCCAACCTCAACATGCGCGACCCGGTCATGTACCGCATTCTGCATGCGCGCCACCACCGCACTGGCGACAAGTGGTGCATCTACCCCACCTACGACTGGGCCCACGGCCTGGAGGACTCCATTGAAGGGATCACCCACTCCATCTGCACGCTGGAGTTCGAAGACCATCGGCCCCTGTACGACTGGTTTCTGGATCAGCTGGGCATCTACCACCCGCAGCAGATCGAGTTCGCCCGTCTTAATCTCACCTACACCGTGATGAGCAAGCGCAAGCTGCTGGAGTTGGTGCAAGGAGGCTACGTGCGCGGCTGGGACGACCCTCGCATGCCCACCATTTCCGGATTGCGGCGACGAGGGTATACACCCGAGGCCATCAGGGCCTTTGCCGAGCGCATCGGCGTGGCCAAGCGGGAAAGCACCGTGGATATTGCCCTGCTGGAGCATTGCGTGCGGGAAGACCTCAATCGCCGTGCGCCGCGCTTTATGGCGGTGCTTCGCCCACTCAAGCTCGTCCTGCTCAACTACCCAGAAGGGCACGTGGAAGAGTTGGAGGCAATCAACAATCCAGAAGATCCGGGCATGGGTACCCGCAAAGTGCCGTTTTCCCGGGTTCTGTACATCGAGCAGGACGACTTCCGCGAGATACCACCGCCGAAGTATTACCGCCTGGCCCCTGGCCGTGAGGTGCGGCTCCGCTACGCTTACTTTGTCAAGTGCGTGGATGTGGTTAAGGACGATTCGGGGCGGGTGATAGAGGTGCACTGCACCTACGATCCTGCCACGCGGGGAGGCGACTCTCCGGACGGGCGCAAGGTGAAGGCCACTCTCCACTGGGTGTCGGCGGCGCACGCCCTCCCCGCGGAGGTACGGCTCTACGACCACCTGTTCAGGGTACCCGATCCCGGCGACGTGCCAGAAGGCACCGACTGGAAGAGCTATCTGAACCCCCATTCCTTGGAGGTGCTCACCTCCTGCCAGGTGGAACCGGCCCTACGGGGTGCGCAGCCAGGTTTCCGCTGTCAACTCGAGCGCCAGGGCTACTTCTGCGTGGATCCAGACACGACCCCGGAGCGCTTGGTCTTCAACCGCACGGTCACCCTGCGGGACACCTGGGCCAAGATTGAAAAGAGCCTGCAGAGAGAAGGCGAGCAGGCGTGAAGGCACGGTGGGCAACCGACCTACCCGCTGAAACACCGCATTGACCCTGGAGGTGCAAGGTGCCGCGGCGCCGCTGGTGGGCATTGCTGCTCTTGGTTAACCTCGGAGGCTGCCCTTTTTTCTTCCGCCCCTGTCCGGCACTGGAGGACAGCACCGTCCATCTCAACTTCGGTACCCGGGTGGAGCCGCCAGCTTCTTTCGTGCCCTACCGCAGCCTCCAACGACCAAAGGTCGCGCTGGTACTCAGCGGGGGCGGCCTGCGCGGCCTGGCGCACATCGGGGTGCTGGAAGTTCTGGAGGAAGAGGGGGTGCCCATAGATGTGGTCGTAGGCACCAGCATCGGCAGCGTGGTGGGGGGACTCTACGCCGCAGGGTACACCCCGGAGGAGCTGTGGGAAGCTGTCGCCGCCATCGACTGGCGCAGCATCCTCTCGGATAGCCCCCCACGGAGCACCATGTTTGTGGGCCAAAAGGAGGAACGCTCCCGCTATCTCGTGGAATTCCGACTAAAAGGTTTCAGACCCTATCTTCCCCAGGCGGTCACGCGCGGCCAGCAGCTGACCGGGATTCTTGCGGAGCTTTGCATGGCCGCCCCTTGGGGCCACGTGACGGATTTCGACTCTTTGCGTGTGCCGCTCCGCATCATCGCCACCGATCTAATCACCGGCAGGAAGGTGGTCCTGAGCAGCGGCAGCCTCACCGAGGCCATGCGCGCCTCACTTGCCGTGCCGCTGCTCTTCACACCGGTGGAACAAGGCATGGCACTGTTGGCCGACGGCGGGCTGGTGGATAACATCCCAGTGGAGGATGCGCGCCTTGTCGGTGCCGAGCTGGTCATCGCCGTCGACACCACCTCCCCCCTACGCAAGGCCCACCAAATGAACCTGCCCTGGGAGGTGGCCGACCAGGTGACCAGCATCATGCAGGCGGAACGGAATCGCCAGATGCTGGCCGAGGCAGACGTCGTGATCTCCCTGGCGGACGTGGCTCGCACCTCTACTGACTTTGCCAACCTGAGCGAGCTGCGCGAGATCGGTCGTGTGCGGGCGGAGGAACAGTTGGGCGCTATCCGCCGCAGGTTGGGCGAGCTGGCTGGCAGCTCTGCCGAGGCCGCAGGTTCCGTGTGGATCGACTCTCTTGTTATCACCCCACCCTCACTTACCCAGGCGAGGTTCGTCCCTGCGCTGCCAAGGATGCCCTGCCTGGTGGACGTGAGAACCCTGATGCGGCAGGTCTACGAAGCCGGCTACTTTGCTGACGTCTGGGCGGAAGTGGACACCACAGGTGCGCAAAGGGTGCTCGCTCTTCACCTGCGTCCGCACCCGCTGCTGCAACAGATCAGGTTTAAGGGCAACAGGGTCCTTCCCGATTCCCTTTTGTTGGCAGAGGTTAAATCCCATGTGGGCTTCCCCATCAATCATCACCGGGCCGAAAGAGACCTTCGGCGGCTGCTTGCCGCCTACCGTCGGCGCGGTTACTCACTGGCGCGAGTTAGCGCAGTCACGTGCGACTCCACCAGCGGCCTGGTGACCATCACCATCGACGAGGGGCCAATCGATCGGGTGCTTGTCCAAGGTAACGCGCGCACCAGGGAGCATGTCATCCTGCGTGAATTGAACCTTAACCCTGGGGAGCCGTTCAATCTCCAGAAAGTCAAGCGGGATATGGCCGACATTTACGGGATTGGCTTTTTCGAGACCGTAAGCTTCTCCACGGTGCGCAGTGCCAAAGGAGGGTACTCACTGGTAGTGAGGGTGAAGGAACGCCCGTTCCGAGTGGCGCGGATGGGCGGTTGCTTCGAGCGGGAGCGCGGCTGGCAGGCGGGCGCGGAGCTAAGCGAGCAGAACGTCCTCGGCGTGGGAGCAACCGCCTCCATTGCGGGCATGGCTGGGCAACGCGATCGCGGGGTGTGGGCTTCCAGCCGCCTGGACCGCCTCGGCGCCAGCTACACCACCCTAACAGTGGATCTGTCGTTTCTGCAGAAGGAACGCTATGCCTATGCGGGGCACCACCAGGTCGGGGAGTACCGCCAGTCTACCTTTGCCGCCTTGGCGAGTGTTGGCCAACAGCTCGAGCGCCTTGGCACCCTGTCCCTGGAGGCACGCGCACAACGCTCCGCAATCAGTCCTCTCCGAGGGCGTCTGTACCAGACCGGCACGCTCAGCTTCCGCAGTGTGGCGCTCAGGAGCGTGGTGGACACGCGGGATCAGCTACCACTTCCCACCGCGGGCAAGCAGCAGGTCTTCTACTACGAGTATGCAAGCGGCAGGCTAGGTGGCGTGCCAGTGTCCTTTGCCCGCGTCTACTCGTCTCTGGACACCTGGCACACGTTCTCCCCTGGCCATACTGTTCATCCCTGTGTGCGCTGGGGGAGCAGCGACAACAGCACCCCGTACTCTGAGCAGTTCCGGCTCGGTGGGGAAGACTCTTTCCCGGGCTTGCGCCAGGAGGAGGCAGTAGGCTGCCACCTCATCGTCGCCGGGGTTGAGTATCGTCTGGCCCTCCCTTGGCGGCGGCCCTTCCCCTGGTATCTGGCTGTTGCCTACCGCGTGGGGGCTGTGTGGCGGTTGACTCTCGACGTCAAACTCACCGACTTTGTTCACTCTTTCGGAGTGAGTCTGAAGGCGCGTACAATCCTCGGGCCCCTCTCCGTGGGGTATGGACGCACCAGCGACGGCAGGAACGCCTATTACCTGTCCGCGGGACTGGCATTGTGATAGTTCTCGGCGCCCTGCGGCGCAGAAAGGGCGAGAAGCGTTCGGCGAAAGCCCCAGTGCGACGGGGTGTCCTGTTGAATGGCACCGACGAGGGCCGGCGCGAGGCTAGGCCGGATTGTTCTCTATCTCGCGCAAGACTTGTTGGAGCAGGTCCCGGTATCGGTCCCTGACAAAGTAGGTCTCCTTGAGCCAGGGGCGTTCTGGATCGTATTCGTAACCAATGACCTGGCGAAGGAAGTCGTTTTTGGCCAGTCCCATTTGCTGGGACATGAGGGATAAGAAGTGGCCCGCCTGATTTGCGTTGTCGGCGATGCCAGTGGCGACAAAGTGGTCTCTGAGCTGTTCGCGGGTGACCTTGCCCTCGCGGAGCAACGCGGGAATGACGACCTTGCGCATCCTTTGAGACGAGAGCAGACTCGAGGAGAAGTATTGCAGGAGTCTTTCTCTGAGCTCACTGTCTGTGTAGGTGCCTGGCTCGTCGGACATGGCTATTTGGAACGTTCTCTTCCTTTCGATCCTTTGTTTCTCCAACTCTTCGGATATCACCGCCACACGGGTCAGGATTTCGTCACCTTTGCTGGTGCAGATGTACTTGAGGACGATGGCATTTACACTAACGTCGTAAGACTTTGAGAGCCAGTTAACCATCCTCTCCAGAGCGCCCTCGATACCGAAACCCACCAAGAATATGCGTTGGGAGTCGTTGATGTTGAGGTTCTCCAGGTCAATGTCAGGGAAGCTTTGCACGAGGTGTTCTTCTAATGTCTTACCCGTGTACTGAGTACAGATCTCGCTCAGCCTGTCCACGCTCCATTCGGCCACGTCCGAGGCATAGTCAATGGCTTGTGCAAGTGCTTCGCGGGGAAGCATGTCACGTTTCAGCTCAACCATGACCGCGTTCCCGTGTGTGTCGATGCCCAGAAGATCAAGGGGACCGCTCTTGGTGGCCACCTGTCTGCCAATGAATGTGATATCGCTACTGACGATCGAAGGATATGAGGCTATCCATGTTTCCAGGTCTGCGTATTCTTTGCGACCGCTATCCCCTAGCCCTCTGTCCAGAGGGCGCAGTTCCCCATCGACGACCTGCCATGCCCTAATCTCTGTCGACATGTACTGACTCCCTATGCATGGTGCCCCTGCGCAAGCTTGAGCTCTCAGTTCCTCCGAGACGCTGCAGCCCGAGGTGCTCGTCTATCGCTGCCTCTCAAGACGGCGGCCTTCGACCAGACCGAAGGTGGGCGTTTCCGGGGCGTTGCGCCGGCGCCGCTTTGGCCCTTCGTAGGACGTGCTGATAGCAAGTCCGTGAATGGTCGTCCGGCTCATCTGGGCTCCTCAGGAGGCACAAGAGGCTCCAAAGCAGCGGTCAAGGCAGGAGTGTCGCTCGTCACGATCTCTCATATCCCCACCAGATCCAGGTGAAAGTAGTGATGATCGCTGGCGGAGACCGATGATTCGCGACCAGGGGATCTCCGGATGAGCGGCTCGGGTCCCATCAGATATCTTGCCGGCGGCTTCACCGACGTTCTCCAGCGCCTTGGCAACGGCATGCTGATGAAGCGAGCTGCCGCGAAACTGTTCCCATGAGAGACCTTTGCAGAACTCTTGGGCCTCTCTGGCGGCGATTGGCAGTCCAACAAATACGCCTCATCCCCCACGTAGATTTTCTCCAGATGATTCAAAATGTGTCTGCGGCGGATATAGTTCCTGCTTTCTTCCACCAGGCGGCACTCGACAAGGTCAACTTTACGCCCAAAGATGCCCTCGAGTTCGCGGACCATTTCCGCCCATTGCTCAAAAGGCCACTCCACACCCGGCGCGAAGGTAACCAACACATCCACATCGCTGCCTGGTTCAAGTCCTCGCGAAGCACGGAACCAAAGAGGGCGAACTCGACGATCCTCCACTTCTTGCAGAAGGCAGCAATAGCTTCGCGGGGCATCTTTGTCTCTGGGTTCATCACTTCACCTCCATCACCTTCCGACTCTCCATGCCCCGGTCCTCCGCGATCTTGACGGCACCACGCGTGCACTCCCCCGGCTCGAACTGCGGCGAAGCCGTGCCGCCATAAGCGTGGAATCCGACCTTGGAGGTTTTCGCAAGCCGCGCCCAGCCCTGATCCTTGCCACCCAGGGGGTGGAAAACCTGGCGCCAATAGAGGCTGCCTCCCTCGCAGCCGGCCTCCACCGTCCACAGGGCGATCTTGTTCGCAGTCGCCATGCTCGTAGAATTCCCCCGGCGGCGCGCTATCTGGCTCTTTCCCTTGTGCCGGCAAGCGGTTCGTTTCCGCCGTTGAGTGCAGGGCTTCGGGAGGCTAAGGTTCAGCACTCGCGGCGGCACGCACCACCGTTCGCTGGATGTTGCTGCTAGGCCGCACGGGTGCTTGCGTGGACGAACCCCCTATACCGGTTTCCAAATCCACACCATGAGCACCGCCGAAAAGAGCGCCGTGCTCGTGGCAAGGCTTATCCGAGCAGTCAGCACTGAACCTTGCGGCAACTGGCTGGCCCACCGCCAACCCTTCCAGGCGAAGAGGAGGATCGCGATCAACGACATCCAGCCCACTGTGCCGAGAGCCAGCAAGGGTGGCGGGGAGACCAGGCCGTGACTGGTCAGGCGCTGCATCGTTTCGAGCCCACGAGGGTCCGCGACGGCCAGTGGGGCAAAGCCTACCCAGGAGCCGGTCTTGGCTGCTGCCTTGGAGAGGTGGGCGATAGCCAGGACCGGCGCGGCTCCCGTAGCAGCCGACAGCAGCAAAAGGCCAAGTCTGTCACGATGGCCAACCACGAACCCGGTGGTCGCAATCACCGCCCACACCACCATCGGAAAAAGAACCAAGAACCAGAGTGCTTCCCACCAGCCGAAGGAGATGGCCGGCACCGGGGAATGCAAGGAGGAGGGCACGAAGTGGAAGGCGGCATCCAGCCATTTCACCTCGCCGACAATCTCGTGCGTGACGAACCCGAGGGCGATCATCACGAAGGACGCCTCGAAAGGCCGCAAGAGCGACTTGCGACGCACGGGTGCGCCTGCGTCGACAATGCCGAACCCAAGGTTCTCGTGCGATCAGACCTTCGCGCATTGGAGGCACAGTATACAGCCGTCAGAGGGATGCCGGCGATAAGGCACCAGATACGAGGGACAGCTTCGCTTGTCGAACCGCCGGCGGTTCTCGTCTAGCACGCAATCCTTGGTCCTGCATGCGGCGCAGACTTCCGGCTCACGAACTTCCAGCTGCAGCGGGGTGGAGCGACCGTACACGGAGAGGAGGGCGGCGGCCGGGCAGAGACCCTTGCAAAACGAGCGCCCCTCGCGGAATACCAGCCCGGTGAGCAGGGCGATACCCATGAGTGTCCAAAGAAGCAGCGCCGTGTAATGCGGGACACGGTGCATGGAGATTCCAGCAACGAGGAGTTGCAACACAAGGTAAAGCACAACGGTCACCCAGCCCGCGCGGAGAAACGAGCCAAGAGGTGCTCTTGGCCAGCCGGCCAGCCGGGCGAGGGAATCCCCGAGCCGATTGACCAGCTCCATTGGGCAAACGGTGCACCACACACGGCCGAGAGCGATCACCACCACGATCATCCCCGGCCACCAGAGACCCCAAACAACCAATGTGGTCAGATTGGTCTTGCAAAGTCATCAGATCGTCGGGCTTCGCCCCCACACCCACACCGAACCCGTTGACCGCCAGCCACACGACAGTCCCCAGCGCAATCCCCTGAAGCAGCACTGGAAATGCTGGCCAGAGGATCATGCCCCGGAGAGGCCGCCGTTCCAGGATGTTGATTTTGAAACGGGTGCTATCGTTCATCTTCTATCTTTGGGCTGGCTGACCTTGCCCAGCACACGGTGCCGCCGCTGAAGTTTCCGCTCTCTGGGCACCGTTGCTCCAAGACACTGCAGACCGAACTGCCTTTAGCGTTGCCTGTCCGGTCGGCGTTGGCGGTCACGCCACAGATTCCACCGCACCCATTCGCTCTGTTCCTCGGGGTCGGCACTACTAAATGTCCCAGCCTGCACCACCCGCCCCTGCTTGTCGATCTTGATCTTTTGCATGCTCTTGACGATGTAGAACCACTCTTCCAAAGAGACCTCCCGTGGCCCAGGGATCTCATACGGTCCAGGAACCTGCTGCGGCGGCTGGATGAACTGCGGCTTCAGGTCGGTGCGCTCGGGCGCGTTGGTCACGCTCACCCGCCCCTTGTACACCCGCAGCTCGGTGGTGGAATCGCTCGCCACCCCCACACGCACGGTGGTGCCGGTGATGGCTGCCGCCGCCTTAGGCGTCTTGATCTTAAAGTCCACTTCCCCAATTTCCCCCTCCACGCTGGCCCATATGTCCCCCTCCTGCACCTCGATGGCCACCGTCCGCTTCTGTGCCTTCTTTTCCTGGTACAGCCGCAGGATGTCGATGGTGGTTTGCGGCGCCATCCGAACAAGGTCCAGCTCTGTCAATTCCAGCTCCGCCCGCGACTGCCGGAAGGTCCGCACCTTGTCACCGTCCACCACTGCGGTGTTCTGGTAAGCGGTCTCCCAATCTTCCGACTGCAGCCCTCGACGCTTGGCCATCCCATCCACGTACGAGACTCGGCCCTTGGTGCTTTGCTCCTCAGGTGGAGGAGTGCTGGCCAGCATGGCGATGGCCCCCAGCGCCGTGCCTGCTACCAGCACCAAGGCTACCTTGCGCGCACTAATTGTCACTCTCATGGCTCACTCCCAGATTTGCCGCCCCTCTGGTCGCTATGGCTTCCTGCCAAAGTAGCGGTTGAATACCAAGTCACCCAAACGCGCAGCTTCGCGGGAGAACGGGTTAATCTGGCGCCTGGTTAGCTCTTGGTCGATTACTGCCTTGGCATCCTTCCACCGATCAATGCCCTCCAGTCGGTCCACGAACGCATGGTAGGCGCCACGGTCGTTGGCGAAGAGTTTCTTGACGAACATCTTGCGATCTTTGTGGCTGATGAGACTCCGGAGGGGAGGATATGGTCCAGGAGGCTGGCGTTCGATGACCTCCCGGTTTATGATCATTTGCCCATCGTCCTCCTCGACCCCGGCAAAGGTGAGACGAGGGACGGTGGCCCGGCGCGGGGGTGCCTGGGGCCTGGCCTTCACCGGGGCCGACGGGGCAAAGAGGTTCTCCAATAACCCCATGCCGCCCATGGCCGCACGCGCGTCGTAGATGGCCTCCTGCAAAAGCTGTTCTTGCGGCCCCCCGCTCTGCACATTGCCCAACGCCTTGTGCTCGAAGCATCCCTCTGCGCCTGCGCCGTTGTCCTCTTCGCACAAGCCACGGAGCAGGAGCTGTCGTTCAAGCGTCGTCTCGATCTGTTCCAAGCTCCAATGCGTGGTCCCCCTGGCGCTTGCCAGTTGACTGATGGCGGTGGCGATGTCGGAAAGGTGGCGAATCTGGAGCATGCTCACCAGCTGCTCAGTGCGCAAGACCCCCCCGTTGAGGTGTCCCGCCGACTGGAAGAAGCTCATCAACTTGCTCACGTCGCCTATGAAAGAGCTCAATGGCCTGGAGCCGTAGGTTTCCTCTTCTGCTCGGCGGGCGAGTTCCTCGAAGGTGGCCACGTCCACCTCCTCAGGGCCATGCGTGAGCAACTGTGTCAGTGTGGTGAGAAAGGGACGACCGTCGGCAAGCAGCTCCAACGTATTAGCGATCTCCTCTTTGCGGCGCACCGGCTGCCGGCGATAAAAGAGGCTGGCCAGCGCCTGCCTGGGCCGCACCAGAAGGTCCACCTGAAAGCTGACCCCCAACTCGATCCAGCGCTTGATTTCGGCGCAATTGAAACGTGTCTTCAGCAGCAAAAGCCCCAGCAGGCGTTCGACGGCCTCTCGTATCTCCGGATCGTCAAATCTGTGGCGGTGGGAGGCACTCCAGGTGATGGGCCTCTCCTCCTGCAGGAAGCGCCGCGCCTGGCTCTTGATGTACATGCGCAAGAAATCAGGGAGAGGTTTGCGCAGCAGCTCATCGTAGGTGAGGCTCTCCCTTTCCTCCTGACCCACGATGCGCCGCACCAAGAGCTCGGAAACCAACTCCTTCTCTTTTTGCCATAGTGCAGGGTCCACGCTCATCCTCCGCCTTCAGGGCCGGAATCAGTCGGCAGCCAGATCAGGACACTCCATGAGGAATCGCCAGCACGGATACCCCTCGGACGCCCTCGTGAGGTTTCAGGTCAATGATGCGACCGTAAGATTTCAACGCACGAGCGGAATGTGAAGCCACCGTATTCTGATCGGTTACCACTACTATCAAATCGCCTTGATCGCGGATAATTCCACCACTGACCACCAGACCGGTTCTGGCAGAGGTGTTAAGCCCTTTCACTCCCTTCCCGGCCCGATTCATGGCGCGTATGCCGTCGGTCTTCAGAAGCCGGGCGTACCCCATGGCGGTGATTATGCACAGCATTGCTTCTGCGCTCAGGAGGCCGCTGGCCACGACGCGGTCTTCGCCGCTCAGGCTAATACCACGCACTCCGGCAGCAGCCCTGCCCATTTCTCGCAGCGCCTCTCCCGGAAAGCGCAGCACCCGCCCCTGCGCGGTCACCAGGACCACATGCTCTTTGCCCTCGGAGAGATGAACCCCCTGCAGGGCATCCCCCTGGCGCAGACTCATGGTGAGGATCCCCGCGCGGCGCTGGCTGGCGCACGCCGCAAGCGGCAGCCGCTTGACCTGTCCGGAGGCGGAAACCAGGACCACCGTCTTGTCATTCTCGGCCTCCACTGGCACGCAAGCGACCACCTCTTCCTCTTTGCTAAGGTTCAACAGGTGCCGCAACAGCTTCCCTTGCACCACTCTTCCCCCCTGCGGGACATCCATCGCCTTGATCGTAAGACTCCGCCCAAGGTTGGTGAAGCACAGCAACTGTCCCCGGGTGCTGACCACAATTAACTGCCGCGGAGCATCGTCTGCTCCCTCGGGGAGGATCGCCGGCCAGGAAGCCGCCAGCTCGCGGCGAAAGCCGGACAGTGGCATCCGCTTCACAAAGCCCCGCTGGCTCCAGACCACCACCATTGCCTCTTCGGCCACCATCTCCTCAATGGAAAACAGCTCCGGGCTCTCGACAATCTCCGTCCGGCGCTGGTCACCGTACTTGTCCCGCAACTCCACCAGCTCGTCCTTGATGACCTGCAGGCGCCGTGCCTTGCTGGCCAGGAGCCCTCTGAGGTAGGCGATCCGCTTCAGTGTCAGGCGATATTCCTCCTCGACCTTTTTGCGCTCCAGGCTGGTGAAGCGTTGCAGGCGTATGTCGAGGATCGCCTGCGCCTGAATCTCGCTGAGCCGGAACTGGCGCATTAAGCCCGCCTTGGCCGTCTCCGGATCGCGCGAGCGTCTGATCAAGGCGATGACAGCATCAAGGTTATCCAAGGCGATCTTGAGGCCCTCGAGCACATGTGCGCGCTTCTCGGCCTTGTCCAACTCGAATCTGGTGCGCCGCACCACCACCTGGTGGCGGAAGTCGAGAAAGTGCTGCAAGAGCTGCCGCAGGTCCAAGACGCAAGGCACCCCCTCCACCAAGGCCAGCATAATGACGCCGAAGGTACTCTGCATTTGCGTGTGGCGGTAGAGGTACTCCAAGATCTGCTTGGCCGGTGCCTCGCGCCGGAGTTCCAGCACAATCCGCAGTCCTTCCCGGTCCGACTCGTCCCGGATGTCGCTGATCCCTTCCACCTTGCGATTGCGCACCAGCTCGGCGATGGACTCGATGAGAGAGGCCTTGTTCACCTGGTAAGGGATTTCAGTGATGACAATGCTCTCTCGCCCGCCGCGCTGAGCCTCTACCCCTGCGCGGGCCCGTACCACGATGCGCCCCCTCCCGGTAGTGTAGGCCTCGGCGATGCCGTCGGTCCCCACGATGATGGCTCCGGTGGGAAAATCCGGGCCCTGAATGAACTGCATCAGCTCCTTCTCCGAAGCAGTAGGGTGATCGGCGAGATGCAGGAGCGCATCCACCACCTCGCGCAGATTATGGGGCGGAATATTGGTCGCCATCCCCACTGCTATGCCCGAGGCCCCGTTCACGAGCAAATTGGGTAGAAGAGAAGGCAGAACCGTGGGTTCCTTCAGCGATTCGTCGAAATTGGGGACGAAATCGACGGTGTCCTTGTCCAGATCCCGGAGCACCTCTTCCGCAATCGGGGCAAGGCGCGCCTCGGTGTAGCGCATGGCCGCGGGAGCGTCGCCATCAATCGAGCCAAAGTTGCCCTGCCCATCCACCAGAGGATAGCGCAAGGAAAAGTCCTGCGCCATGCGCACCAACGTCTCATAAACCGCCGCGTCCCCATGCGGATGGTACTTGCCCAGCACCTCGCCGACGATACGCGCGCTCTTCTTGTACGGAGCAGTAGGGCCCACATTCAGTTCGCGCATGCCGAATAGCACCCGCCGATGCACCGGTTTCAGGCCGTCCCGCACATCCGGCAGCGCTCTGGACACGATCACCGACATGGAATAGTCGATGTACGAGTCCTTCATCTCCTCTTCAATGAAGATGGGATAGATTTTCTCTTGTGCTCCGGTCTCCATAAGCACCTTCGTCCGCGCCTCTCACCGCACCTTAGACGTCGAGATTCCTCACGTAGCGCGCATTCTCTTCGATGAACTTCCGCCTCGGCTCAACCTTGTCGCCCATGAGCACCGAAAAGATGCGATCGGCGTCATAGGCCTCTTCAATGGTCACTTGCAACATGGTGCGCGAGGCCGGGTTCATGGTTGTGCTCCACAGCTGCTGTGGGCTCATCTCGCCCAAGCCTTTGTAGCGCTGCACTTCCACACCCTCACGCCCGAGGCTTTGCAGCGTGCGCTCCAGGTCCTCCTCGTCATACACATACACTTCCTGCTTGCCCTTTGTCACTCGATAGAGAGGCGGCTGAGCAATGTAGAGCATTCCCTGTTCAATCAGCGGTCGCAAATAGCGGAAGAAGAACGTGAGCAAGAGGGTGCGAATATGGGCACCGTCAACGTCCGCATCAGTCATGATGATGATTTTCCCGTAGCGACTCTTGGCCGGATCCACTTCATCGTTACCAATGCCCGCGCCGATGGCCGACACGATAGTCCTGATCTCCTCGTTAGCCAGAATCTTGTCGATGCGCGCCTTTTCTACGTTCAGAATCTTGCCCTTGAGCGGCAGGATCGCCTGGAAGCGCCGGTCGCGACCCTGCTTTGCAGAGCCCCCGGCCGAATCCCCCTCCACGACGAACAGCTCGCATTCGCTGGGCTCACGACTGGAACAGTCGGCCAACTTTCCCGGGAGCGTGCCCCCCTCCAAGGCCGTCTTGCGCCGCGTCAGCTCCTTGGCCTTGCGCGCCGCCTCGCGTGACCTGGCCGCACTCACACACTTCTCAATGATCTTCCGCGCCACACTGGGATTAGCTTCCAGGTACTCGCTCAGGGCCTCCCCCACGGCAGATTCCACCAACCCGCGCACCTCGCTATTTCCCAGTCTGGTCTTGGTCTGCCCTTCAAACTGCGGTTCCAGCACCTTTATGCTCAAGACGGCGGTCAAGCCCTCTCTGACATCCTCTCCACTCAGGCTATTCTCTAGGTTTTTCAGAAGATTGTGCTTGCTGGCGTAGTTGTTCAGCGTGCGGGTGAGGGCAGTCTTGAAGCCAACCAGATGGGTTCCCCCCTCCGTGGTGTGGATGTTGTTCACATAGGTGTAGATATTTTCGATGTAGGAGGTGTTGTACTGGATTGCCGCTTCGATGGGCACCCCGTTCTTCTGGTCGCAGATGTAAATGGGCTTGGGATGAATGGGATCGCGAGATTGATCCAAGTACTCAACAAAGGCGACAAGTCCGCCCTTGTAGCGGAAGACCTCTTTGCGACCCGTCCGCTCATCAGTCAGGGTGAGCTTGAGGTCCTTGTTCAAAAAGGCCAGCTCACGAAGGCGCTCGGCAACTATTTCGAAGCTAAAGTTTCTCTTGCGGAATATCTCCTTGTCCGGCAGAAAAGTCGTTTTGGTACCTGAGCCTTTTCTCCTCCCCTTAATGCGAACAGGGGTGACTGCCACACCGCGCTCGTAACGCTGGACGTAGAGGTGGCCGTCCCGGCGCACCTCGACCTCACACCACTCAGAGAGCGCATTTACTACCGACACTCCCACCCCATGCAATCCCCCGGACACTTTATAAACCTTGCGGTCAAACTTTCCGCCGGCATGGAGCATGGTCATCACTACCTCCAGGGCAGACTTGCCCTGGGTTGGGTGCATATCGACCGGAATCCCGCGGCCGTCGTCCTCAACGGTTACACTTCCATCTTTGTTCAGCGTCACATCGATCTGGCTGCAAAAGCCCGCCAGTGCCTCATCCACACTGTTGTCCACGACTTCGTAGATGAGGTGGTGCAACCCCCGCACGGACACATCGCCGATGTACATCGCAGGTCGGCGACGCACCGCCTCCAGACCGCGCAGCACTTGAATCTGACTGGCATCGTATCGCTCGCTACCGGTCACCACACTGTCCGCCACCTTCACCCACTCCTCCGCAACGTAATCCTACTCAAACCAGATATCTTGGATAACTCTCTCACCAACGAGTTTATTCACATTGGCAAGAATACGACGCCTGTGGTAAAGCAGCTCCTGTCGCCACACGCTGCTTTTTACCTTGACAAAGAGAATGCCGTCGCGCACGCGCACCGGAGCAGCCACCGCCGCGATGCCCTCGCCAACAGCCTGAGGCCAGAGTCTGATAGCCGCGTGTTCTGCCACCCGGCGCTCAAGGCCCAAGTTCCGAAGGAGCTCCTGGAGTACCGTGCCCATGGACGAAGGCTGGCGCATGCCCCTCACTGCACCTCCTTCACGGCGCCACCCTCCACCCAGAAGTGGCGAAACCCCCCGCTCTGCAACCCCATGGACTTCCAGGCATCTCTTTTGGTGGAAGTTGCAACGACCTGGGCCCCAGGCGGGAAAAGGGCCGCGAGTCTTGCGGCTCGCTTTTCGTCCAAGTCCACAAGCAGGTCATCCATGAGCAGCAACGGACTTTCGCTCTTAACTCCCTGGATGTAAGCGTGCTCGCTCAACCGAAGGGCAATTAGCGCCGCCTTATGATCCCCTCGGGACCCATATTGTCGGAGATCTCGACCGCCAATTTTGAAGGCCAGATCATCCCGGTGCGGGCCCACGAGGGTGGCTCCAAACACCTTCTCTCTCGCAGCCAGGCGCCGCAGATCGTCCAGGAAACTTTGCTCGAGTGAACCACCTGCCCGTGCGCGCACGCTGGGAAGGTACTCGAGCGCGAGACTACGATTGCCGCCAGTGACCCTAGCAAAGTAATCGGCTACTAGATTGGTAATCTCAGAAACAAGTGCCGCTCGGGCAGCCATCAATCTGCAGCCGAACTTGACCAGCTGTTCCGTCCACGACTCCCACTGGTAATCTTCGCCATTCCTCAGTGCCGCCTTCAATAGGGCGTTGCGCTGTTGCAATGTTGCCGTGTAGCTCCTCAGATCCTCAAGGTAACTCGTACTCACCTGGCACAGGAGCACGTCCAGGAAGCGCCTGCGCTCGGCTGGACCTCCCCTTGTGAGCCGATAGTCCTCACCGGACATCGCCACAACCGGGAACCAGCCGACTAACTCTGCGCGTCGATCAACGCGCTTCCGATCGACGGTGCACACCTTGCCCTGTTCCCGGTCGTAGACTATGCGGCACTCTCTCGTAAGACCGGACGTAAAGACAAAAGCCCCCCGTAGCACAAAACCACCCATCCCAAACCGCACCACCCCGTCATCAGGGAGGCCTCGCAGCCCTCTAAGAAAGCAGAGGTAGTAAATTGCATCAATCAGGTTGCTCTTACCGTGCGCGTTTTCCCCCGCAACAATATTGATCCCCGGACTAAACTCAAGGTCTGCGCATTCGTAGTTACAAAAGTTCTCCAGCCGGAGATGCTTCAGCCACATTACCTACTTTCTCATGGTCGCCGCGCTATTCTAGTCTTCCGTCAGTCGAATTGGCATAACCAGCGCCACGAAATCCTCCTCTTCCCTCTGTTCGCTACCCCTGATAAGCGCCGCGCTCATCGGGTCACGCAGTTCAAACCGAGCGACCTCTGCGTCCATATGCCTGAGAATTTCAATGAGGTAAGTAGCGTTGTAGCCTATCCGTAGAGGAGAACCCTCGTACTCCACCGTCAGCGTTTCCCGCCCTTCTCCGCCCGCCTCCACGTCCTCTGAGCTTACAGTCAGTCTGTCTTTCTCAATTTCGAAGCGCACCTGGTGAGTCATCGAACTGGAAAATATAGCCACACGTCTCAAGGCCGCGATCATTTCCTCCTTGTCAACCGTCATAATTTTATCGTTATCAAGAGGAATCACCTTTTCATAGTTAGGATAGGGGCCCTCAATCAGCTTAGCGTAAACTTCGGTGCCGTCGGAGGAAAAGGCTATTTGATCGGCCGCTATCTTGACCTGCAGCTCTTCAATGCCTTCCCCAATTGCTCTTGAGGTAGCCAGCAACGCCCGTGGAGGAACGATTGCACTAAGGACATCCCCAGTGCCTATACCCGCCTTCCTGTACACAACCTTTGAGAGGCGATGTCCGTCAGTAGCAACTAGGCGAAGCTCGTTTGGGCGTACTTCAAAACAGACACCCGTCAGCACCCGCCGTTGCACATCCGTCGACACAGCAAACACGCTCTTATCAATCAGCCTCGCTAGTACATCGCCGCTGATTGTAAAAACATTCTCATATTCATCAACACTCACACTTGGAAAATCTTCTGCCTGTTGGCCAAGCAGGGTATATGTTCCCCGATCCGTGGTAATAGTCATCCTTTGCCGCTCATCGCAGGCAATGTTGAGCCCAACATCAGGGAGCTCACGGACGATTTCATTGAAAGTTCGCGCAGAGACAGCTACCGACCCACTCTCCGTAATTTCTGCGGGCACCGAGGTGCTCACAGATATTTCCAGGTCCGTACCAGTAAGGAAAATAGAGTCATGTTCTGCTCTGAACAAAACGTTTGTCAGAATGGGAAGGGTGGTCTTTGTAGGTACAGCGGAAAGCACCTTCTGCAGTCCCTTATACAAGTTTGACCGACTGACTGCAAGTTCCATAGCGTCCTCCACTATCATAGGCTCAAGTTTATCCGTGGCACTAAAGGTAAGTAATATCCAGATTGTTTTCAAGAAAAAAATTATTAGAAGCAATAATAGAATAGGTTAATAGTTGAAGAGAATGTGATAATTGCTATTATCAAGCGAAAAATCAAGTAAGTAAAAGGTGAAAAGTACTCAACAGGGCATGTGAAAGAAGTGTGAAAAAGTCTCTCTACGTTCTGGTGGGGAAAAGAATTTATTGCAAGCGTAGACCTCGAAACACCCAAGTTAACATCTATACCTAAAGATGTCCACTACCTCTGTGAATACGGACCAATTACTACGGTGTTGGCAATCTAATTTTCTGCGCAATATCATCAATAGTCTGTCTAAAACCTTCGTCCTTCTTTCGCAGTTTTTCTACGAGGTTTATGGCGTGGATCACGGTGCTATGATCTCTACCACCGAAGTGTAGCCCGATTGTCTTAAGGGAACTGTTGGTGTGCATCTTTGCAAGGTACATTGCCACCTGGCGGGCGAGAGCGATCTCCTTTTTTCGCGACTTTGCCCGCATCATGTCTTCGGGTATGCCAAACTTTTGTGCAACGATCCTCTGTACGTCCTCAATGGTTGTGTTGAGCTTCTTTGGCACGCAGATATCCCGCAGCACGCGCTTTGCCGCGTCCAAGGTAATCTCGGTCTTGGTGAGGGAAGAGTAGGCTAGGAGTTTGATGAGCGATCCCTCGAGCTCCCTGATATTTGTCGTCACGTGCGTAGCGATAAACTCAAATATCTCCTCTGGGAGGTCAAGGCCGTTCTGATCGGCTTTCTTGTGGAGGATGGCGAGGCGCGTCTCATAGTCCGGCACCTGGATATCCACGGTCAACCCCCAGTGAAAGCGAGAAATCAGGCGGTCCTCCATACCGTGCAACTCTCGAGGGGGGCGGTCACAGGTGAGCACTATTTGCTTGCCGGAATGGTAAAGGGTGTTAAAGGTGTGGAAAAACTCCTCCAGGGTGCGCTCCTTGTTAGAGAAGAATTGAATGTCGTCCACCAGTAGTAGGTCGACATTGCGATAGTTAGCGCTGAACTCAGTGGTTCTGTTCTGTTGGATGGAGTTAATGAACTCGAGGGTGAATTTCTCGCTGGACACGTAGCATACCCGTCGTACACTGCCGATGGCGATGGCGTGGTTGCCAATGGCCTGGATGAGATGGGTTTTACCAAGTCCAGCGCCAGCGTAGATAACCAAAGGGTTGAAGGCCGTCGTACCGGGTGCCTCGGAAACCGCAATCGCAGCAGCCTTGGCGAATTGGTTACTCGATCCCTCAACAAAATTAGCGAAAGTGTACTGCTCGCTGAGGAGCCCGTTGGTGCTGGCAGGGCGAGGTACCGCTCGTGGGGGAGGCGGTTGGAGCGGGTCATGTTTGTCGCTCACCACCACGGCATATTGCACGCGTGCGCCGTCGCCGAGGCACTCCGATAGCGCTCCTTCGATTACGGAGCGGTAGTGCTGGTCTATCCACTCATAGAAGAACTGGCTGGGCACCTGAATCGTCAGTTGTCGACCCTCGAGCTTCACCGCCTCAACGGGTTTGAACCATGTGGTAAAGCTCTGAGGGGTAACCCTCTGCTGGATTAAACACAGGCATTCCGTCCATATTTCTGCTGCAGTCCGTTCCATGGCCACTCCGAACAGTTTATGAATCGAGAAGTTATCCACATTACCCACAATGCATTCCTCTCACGACAGACTTAGCTAAATCACCTCTACAGAGATATCAAAATTTACTGCACTACTTATCCACATTTAAGAGGTATATATAATCACTATGTTTTACAATAGTTAAATAGAAACTCTATATGTGCCTGTGGATAACTTATACCTATCCATAAAGCTGATGGGTTTAAGTTTACTAGGAGTGCTTTTTACCCCAGAAAGTTATCCACAATTTATCCAGACCCTGTGAATCTTGCCCCGGCGTTAATCTAACAAATGGGCGGAAATTGTCAATAGAAATTTTCCTGTTGTGAAGGTATCTGCGGTGGCAGCGATTTGGAAAGAGGAGGCGCGGCCTATGGAGCGAGTGGAGCCGGAGGCCTCAACTGCCCACAAAGTGCTTGACCCTTAGGAAAATAATTGCTATAATTCGTAGGGAAAATTGGAAGATGTCAGTGGGACAGAGAGACATGGAGGATTAATGAAGCGGACGTATCAGCCGAGCAACAGGAGGAGAGTACGCACCCATGGTTTTCGCGCCCGTATGAAGAGCAAGACGGGCAGGGAGGTATTGCGCCGGCGGCGTGCAAAGGGCAGATACAGCCTCACGGTGAGCGACGGGGACTAGGGGTAATGGCCGAATATGCCGAAAATGAAGGTCCCCACAGTGAAGGGGGCAGCGTTTTCGGAAGTGATAGCCTCGGGTCAGAAGGTTCAGGGGTCGTTGCTGACGCTGTTTTGGCGGGCCGCACCGCAGCGCGCGCTCGGGATCACGGTGTCGCGGAAGGTGAGAACGGCCGTGCAGCGGAATAGGGCCAAGCGTCGTGTGCGTGAGGTGGTGCGTCTCAACGCGGACAAAATTCCCCAGGGGGTCGAGATCGTGTGCATTGCGCACCCAGAGGTTGTGGGGGCGCCGTTCGAGCGGCTGGTGGAAGAGTTCCTCCACCAGCTGAGAGCCGTTCGTGGTTCGGGGACAAGATGATCGTTCGCCTTCTCGTTATCCTGGTTCGCATCTACCGCGTGGCTCTTTCCCCTCTTCTTGGAAGTAACTGCCGCTTCGAGCCCACTTGTTCCCGGTATACGGAGCAGGCGTTGCTGCGCTACGGGGCGGCGAAAGGCCTGTACCTTGGCCTCCGACGAATTCTTCGCTGTCACCCCTTTTCTGCGGGCGGCTATGACCCGCTGGTTTGAACTGTGTCAATAGGCTCTTAGGTCGAGAGAACAGAGTGAGTGGGAAAATGGACAAGAATACCGTAATCGGGGTGTTGCTGATTATTCTGATGCTCATCCTAGTGAACACCCCTTTCTACAAGAAGACCTTTTTTCCGCAGCAGTACTGGCAGGAACAAGAGAGAAAGCGACTTGCGCAGGAACATGTGCAGGCCGAACCGGGAAGTGAATCGCTAGGCAGAGAAGAGGAAGGGGAAAAGGAGCCACCGCTGCCCCCGGCCGTCGTCTCCTCTGGCGGCCAAGAAGGTGAGGGAGAGGATATTGTGGTGGAGACACCGATGTATCGGCTGACCTTCTCTACCAGAGGCGCAAACTTGATTGCCTGCCAGCTCAAGCGGTTCAAGGACCCGGACAGCAACTTTGTTGAGTTGCTGGCGCCAAATGGCGCAAGTAACTTGGCCGTGGGGTTTACCACTGCGCGTGATTCCGTTGACACGGGTCGATTGCTCTTTGCTGCGGACCGCGGATCATTGGCTCTGGGCCCCGCAGACAGCGGCACGGTGAGCTTTTGGAGTGAGCTCGGCGACGGGCAACGCATTGTGAAGCGCTATACCTTTTGGGGCGAGAGCTATTACTTCGGCTTTGATCTCCGACTGGAGAATTTCCACAACACTATTGCGCAGCGGCGCTACACCGTCGGTTGGGGGAGCGGACTTGCTCCCACTGAGGCCAAGCCTGTTGACGACTTCCAGGAAGCGAAGGTGTACGCCCTGATGGCTGCAAGCCTGGAAAAATTTGATATTGGCCGGTCGCCAGGCAAGGCCGGGGCGATGGACGGTGTAGTCCACTGGATAGGGGCGCGGAGCAAGTACTTCGCGGCGGCCATCATCCCCACGAGCCAGCGCGGGGTGGGTGTCTGGTACGTGGGGCGACGACAGCCACCGCCGCGCTCGTTTGCCATTTGGGACCGACACCGACTGCGTCCAGCAGATCGCCTGTGGAAATCGTATGCTTTCGGGCTGGACATGAGCTTTCTCAATGAGCCAGTGCGTGAAGACCGCTTCCTCGTCTTTCTCGGTCCACTGGACTATAGCACGGTGCGATGGCCGGGGGTTGGCCTGGAGCGCATGATGAGTCTGGGATGGAAGGTAATTCAACCCTTCTCCAAGGCGGTGCTCTGGTGCCTAAAGACCTTGTACAGGTCCATCCCCAATTACGGCTGGGTCATTGTCGTCTTTTCGCTCATCGTCAAGGTAGTTCTCTATCCGCTGACACACAGCTCCTTCAAGTCGATGCACAAGATGCAGGAGCTCCAGCCACGCCTGGCGGCGCTGCGGGAAAAGTACGGCAAGGACCCCCAGCGACTGAACGAAGAGACGATGAAACTGTACAAAGAGGCAGGTGTGAACCCTATGGGTGGATGCCTGCCCCTGTTGCTCCAGATGCCTCTCCTGTATGCGCTTTTCGTGGTTTTTCGGAACACTATCTCTTTCCGGGGGCAGGGCTTTGTTTTCTGGATCAAAGATCTCGCTAGTCCTGACACGGTGGCAGTACTGCCGTTTAGCCTCCCCTTGTACGGTAATCTGGTGAACGTGCTGCCGCTGGTAATGGGCGTGACGATGCTCATTCAGCAGAAGATGAGCATCAAGGACCCGAAGCAGAAGCTGATGGTGTACTTCATGCCCATCTTTTTCACCTTGCTGTTCAACTCATTTCCTTCCGGACTCAATTTGTACTATATGCTCTTCAACGTCTTGAGCATACTTCAGCAGAAGCTGGTGACTGATAGGCTGCTTGCTGCCAAGAAGGAGGCACCGGAGAAGAAGCCTCTGCTGCGGAGGTCGAAACGGAGATAGTGTACCAGAGAGCTCTGGCTTTTGCTGTCAGGAAAGCCCTGCTGGCTGAGGTTGGTGGGGCTTTTTCTGTGAGGGAGCGGGCGGGTGAATCAGAGAGATGAGGACACCATAGTGGCGTTGTCGACGCCGTGGGGTATGGGAGCACTGGCCATGGTGCGGCTCAGTGGCAGAGACGCGGTTCGTGTGGTGGACGGCGCCTTTGTGGGGCGCACACCGCCCCGCGATGTGCCCAATCACCTACAGGTCTACGGGCGCATTGTGGCGGGTGACCCGGGATCGGAAACCACGTTGGACGAAGTCACGGTGGTGGTGCACCGTGGGCCCCATTCCTATACTGGGGAGGATGTGGTGGAGGTGACCTGTCATGGGAATCCTCTCATTGTCCAGGAGCTTCTCCGTCTCTTCTGTGATCGCGGGGCGCGCTTAGCAGAGCCTGGGGAGTTCACCAGGCGGGCGTTTCTCCGGGGGCGTATGGATTTGTCGCAGGCCGAGGCGGTATGTGACCTGATTCATGCCCGCACGGAACGAGCCCGACGCTGTGCCATAGGGCAGCTTGAGGGGCGATTGTCCCAGGAGATTGCGCGGATCCAAGAGCGTCTCACTGAGGTCCGAACCTTGCTGGAGCTGGACATCGACTTTGCCGACGAAGACGTCCCCGAACTCGATCGACAAGGGGTGGCGGGCATCTTGGTTCAGGCCCGGGGGCAGGTAGAGGCACTGCTGGCGACCTTTGCGGAAGGGCGCCTGCTACGCGAGGGTGCGCGTGTGGTGCTGGTGGGGCGGACGAACGTGGGCAAGTCAAGCTTGCTGAACGCACTCTTGGACAGGGACCGGGCCATTGTGAGTGAAATACCGGGGACGACCCGTGACACGCTCGAGGGGGTCGTTGATATCGGGGGCATTCCGGTGACCGTGGTGGATACGGCCGGCTTTGGGAGCGTTGACTCGGCCATCGAAGTGGAGGCGGTGCGCCGGACTGAAAGGGAGGTGCTGCGAGGGGACGTTATTGTCCTGGTGTTGGACGGAAGCGCGCCGTTGACCGAAGAAGACATGGGGCTGTTGCGGCGCTATGAAACCTCTGCCCAGGGGGCACCGCCAGTGGTGCGAGTGGTGAACAAGATTGATCTGCCCAGAGCATGGGGTGCCGAGGTCGCCAGAGTGGGGGGGAACGATCTGGCGCCGGTGGAGGTCTCGGCAAAGGAAGGTTTGGGTCTGGGGCGTCTGCGGGAGGTGCTGAAGGCTGTGCTGCTGGGCGACGGCGTGGCGGGTGCAGGCGAGGTAGTGGTGACGAACCTACGCCACCGGCAGGCCCTGCAGCGGGCCCTGGTGGCTCTGGATCGTGCCCGGGAGTCGCTGGACAAGGGTCTCTCTGCGGAGTTCATCGCGGGGGACGTGCGGGAGGCGAGCGAAGCGCTGGGAACGATTGTCGGGGCAGTGACGGACGAAGAAGTGTTGGCCGGGATCTTTACCCGCTTCTGCATCGGCAAGTAGGGGTGTTCCACGTGAAACAGTGGACGGGGCAGCGTTGTGGGTGTGGCAGAGCGATATGACGTTGTCGTTGTTGGCGCCGGTCACGCTGGGTGTGAAGCGGCGTTGGCGGCGGCCAGAATGGGTGCGCGCACCCTCCTGGTCACCATGAACCTGAGCACCGTGGCCCAGATGTCCTGTAACCCTGCCATAGGTGGTCTGGCCAAGGGGCAGCTGGTGCGCGAGATCGACGCCCTGGGTGGAGAGATGGGGGTCAACGCGGACCGTGCGGGGATCCAGTTCCGCATGCTCAATCGCTCCAAAGGGCCGGCGGTGTGGTCTCCCCGGGCGCAGGAAGACCGGCAACAGTACTCGCTTTTCATGAAAAGGGCGCTGGAGCAACAGCCCGGGCTTCACCTTCTCCAGGCAGAGGGGGTGGGTATCGATGTTGGCCAGGGGAGAGTGCGAGGGGTGCGTCTCTTTCCCGGCGGCGCGGTGGCTGCGCGCGCAGTGGTGCTGACCCCGGGCACCTTTCTGAACGGTCTCATCCACATCGGCCTGTCGTCCTTCCCGGCCGGGCGGGCCGGTGAGTTTGCCTCCGCGAGCCTGAGTGAGCAGCTGCGGGCCCTGGGTTTTCGCCTGGGGCGGCTGAAGACAGGCACCCCGCCCCGCGTGGACGGCCGCACGGTGGACTGGCAAAGCCTGACCCTGCAGCCCGGGGACGAGGAACCGGAGCCTTTCTCTTATCGCCACCAGCGTCTTGAAGTTGAACAGTTGCCCTGTTTTCTGGCCTGGACCAATGAGCGCACCCACCAGTTGCTCCGTGCGGGACTGGATCGTTCGCCGCTCTTTACGGGCAAGATCGTCGGCCTCGGGCCCCGGTATTGCCCGTCCATTGAGACGAAAATTGTCCGCTTTTCCGACAAGCCGCGCCATCAGCTCTTTCTGGAGCCGGAGGGGCGTCTGACCAGCGAGTACTACGTGAACGGCTTTTCCACCAGCTTGCCGGAGGATATCCAGCGCGCTGCCCTGCGCACGGTCGCAGGGCTGGAGCGGGTGGAGGTGACCAGGTACGGCTACGCGATCGAGTACGACTATGTGCCCGCGACGCAATTGCACCCCAGTCTGGAGAGCAAGCTTTGGCGGGGGCTCTTCTTGGCCGGCCAGATTAACGGCACCTCCGGGTACGAGGAAGCGGCGGCGCAGGGTCTGGTGGCAGGGGTCAACGCGGTGCTGTACACGCGCGGGGAGGAACCTTTCGTCCCTACCCGGGCTGAGGCCTACATCGGGGTGCTCATCGACGACCTGGTGACCAAGGGGCCGGAGGAGCCCTACCGGATGTTTACCTCCCTGGTGGAGCATCGCCTGGTGTTGCGCCAGGACAATGCCGATCTGCGCCTGGTGCGCCATAGCGAGCGCTTGGGTCTTGTCCCGAAGGAGGTTATTCGCACCACGCGCGAGAAGGAGGAGGCCATCCAGGAGGGGCTCCGCTTTCTGGAGGCTAGCAGACCGCCCATGGCTGAGGTCAACTCCTGGTTGGCAGCGAGGGGGTTGGCGCCGGTGCGCGCGGCGGTGTCGCTGAAGGAATTGCTGCGCCGACCGGAGATCAATATCGTCGATCTGCGAGGTTTGGCCCGGCACGAGCTGCTGCAGCGGCCGGGCGACCCCTTCTGGCGGGCAGTGGCACGGCAGGTGGAGATCGAGGTCAAGTACGAGGGGTTTGTGGCCCGGCAGCGGGAGCAGATAGAGAGGTTCCAGCGCTTAGAGAGCACGCGCATTCCGGCCGATTTTGCGTATGAGGGACTGGTAGGGTTGTCGGCGGAGGCGCGGGAGAAGTTGCAGGCGATACGTCCGGTGTCGTTGGGACAGGCCTCGCGCATTCCCGGGGTGCGCCAGGGGGACATCGCGGTGCTCATGGTTCACTTGGCCCGGGCCTGCAGGCGCAGTGAGGGGCGTTCCACGTGAAACACCGGTCTGGCGGGCAGGCAGTAGTTTCGCAATCTTGGCAGGCGCAGCTTGTCCACCTCCGGCGTTGCCTGGCCGAGGTGGGCATAAGCGCGAGCGCGGAGCAGATGGAGTTGCTCGGCGCCTACGCGCGACTGGTCCTGCAGTGGAACCGGCGCCTGAACCTGATCGCGCGCGGAGACGAGTCTGTCTTTATCCGCAGGCACGTGGCGGAATCTTTGGCGTTCCTTGTGGTCCCGCCGCTTGGTCGCGGTGTCCAGGTATTGGACATCGGCAGCGGTGCTGGCCTCCCAGGTGTACCGATGAAGATCCTGCGGCCGGACCTGCGCATGGTGCTGCTTGAGGCTCAGCGCCGCAAGGGTCTGTTCTTGCAGGAAGCAGTAGAGTCCCTGCACTTGCCGGAGACGGTTGCAGTCTGTGCGCGGGCGGAGGCGTTGGCGCGGCACTCCGACTGGCAGGGGCGCTTTGAGCTGGTGGTGGCGCGGGCCGTGGCTCCATTGCCAAAGCTGTGGCTATGGGCGGCCCCGCTTCTCACTGAACAGGGGGTATTGCTGACCCTCAAGGGGGGCGGAATTGACGCCGAGATCGCGCAACTTCAATCGCTAGACCCTGCGGTTGCAGCCCAGGTGGTGACCCCCCCAGCGTGCCTGGTGGACCCGACTGCCGCAAGGGTGTTCATCACTGTACAACGAGGTGCCAAAAGGTGAAGAGACGACCTGACGACAATGTGTTTGCCGAGATCCAGAACCTGATTACCGAGGCGCGCAACCCGGCCACCATGGAGATCGATTCCAAGTCGGTGGAGGAGATCTTGCGCCTGATCAACGCCGAGGACAAGAAGGTGCCGTTGGCTGTGGAGAAGGAGATCCCCTACATCGCCCGGGCGGTGGAGATCGTGGTGGAGGCATTTCGCGCCGGCGGACGGCTCTTCTACATAGGGGCGGGCACCAGCGGTCGGCTCGGGGTCCTGGATGCCTCGGAGATCCCGCCCACCTTTGGCGCGCCTCCGGAAATGGTCCAGGGCATCATTGCGGGGGGCTACAGGGCGCTGGTGCGGGCGCAGGAGGGGGCCGAAGACCGGCGGGAGAAGGGTGGCGAGGACCTGGTGCGCCGTGGATTCACCAGCAAAGACGTTGCCTGTGGCATTGCCGCAAGCCGGAGGACCCCCTACGTCGTGGGGGCAATCGAAAAGGCGCGGGAGATCGGCGGCAAAACGCTCTACGTGACCTGCACGCCCCGCGAGGAGCTCAACTTCCCCGTGGATGTGGCCATCTGCCCGGTGGTGGGTCCTGAGGTCGTCATGGGCTCCACGCGCATGAAGGCGGGAACCGCCACCAAGCTCGTGCTCAACATGATAACCACGACAGCCATGATCCGCCTGGGCAAGGTCTACGGCAACATGATGGTGGATCTGCAGATGACCTCCCGCAAACTGGAGGAGCGCTCCAAGCGTACGGTCATGATCGTCACCGGCGTCAGCTACGAGGAGGCGGAGGCAGTGTTAGAAAAGGCTGGTGGCCACGTGAAGACGGCATTGGTCATGATCCTCGGCGGTGTTGATGCCCAGGAGGCCCGCGGGCGCCTGGAACGCGCCGGCGGCTTTGTGCGCCTAGCCTTGCAGAATGGTTGAGGGGTGCGCGCGTCTAACGTGTCTGATCTCCTAAACACACTCCACGCCCGTGTGCGTTTGTCACCTGCGATTGTCGGGGTGTGGCAGGCTCTGGATAGGCCTGCGGCCACCACTTCAGTGGTGGCGCCGGGCTCTCTCCGTCGCCTGCTGGTGGCCGCATGGCTTCATGAGCGCCATCGGCGTGCCTTGTATGTGACCGGTGACGCGCTGGCAGCAGAGCTTGCCCGCGATGACTTTGCCACGCTGCTTGGGGCCGACCGCGTGGTCCACTTCCTCGAACCTAGCCACACTCCTGTCGCCTTCCGCCTGCAGAGCTTGACTCGCTTGAGTGCGCACGTGCGCGCATTGGAGATCCTCCGCGGGTCTGGGCCTGGGGTGGTAGTCACCTCGGTGCGGGGACTGGAATGTCGGTTGCTGGCGCCGGAGTGGATTGAGCGCCAGCGTATCGTGCTGCGACAAGGGGGGGAGCACGATTTTGACTCCCTCATAGCGGCCCTGGTAGACCTCGGCTTCTCCCGTGAGGAGATGGTGGATAGGGCGGGAGAGATGAGCGTGCGCGGGGGAATCGTCGATATCTTTCCCTATTCCCGTCTGCGTCCGGTGCGGGTGGAGTTCTTTGGCAATACCATCGAATCCATGCGCGAGTTCGACCCCGAGACGCAGCGCTCAGTGGCCCCCATCACCGAATTGAGCATCCTGCCGCAGTTCCCCGCGCCTGACGAGAGGGACGGCAAGAGCCACGACCGCCCCACGGCAGACCTGCAAGCCTTTGTCCAGCCAGGGGATCTGATCGTCGTCGAGGAGTGTGGGCCACCCGGACCCGACCGGCCGGATGAGCTCGACCATACCGCCGCACGCACCAGGCCCGAAGACGCCTCAAAACACAGGCGGTTGCTGCGCTTCTGCGAGCGAGAGACCCCTTCTGGCGCGACCATCGTTAATGCCGAGCCCATTCCGCCCATGGGGGGCAAGTATGAGCAGTTGAAGGAGTACCTGGCTGCCTTCCATGTGCGCGCGCCCCTGTATTCGCCCCAAGAGCCTGCGGCCTACTTCTTGTGCGACGGTCCGGCACAGACTCAGCGCCTGGGCACCCTGCTGGAGGAGGAACAGGTGCAAGGCCTCCAGGTGAGGGAGGGGGCGCTGCAGCGCGGGTTTGTGCTGTGGGACGCGGGGCTTTGCGTGCTGACCCATCACGAATTTCACAATCGCCCGCGGGTGCCGCAGCCACCGCCGCGTCCGCGCGAGGGTTTTACCTTTCGTCAGCTGCACGCACTGCGCCCAGGCGACTATGTGGTGCACGTGGACTTTGGCGTCGGGGTGTACCGTGGTTTGACCAAGATCAGGGTGGACGACAGCGAGCGGGAGTGCATCGAAATTGGCTACCTGGATGGGGACAAGGTCTATGTCCCTCTGGAGCGCATGGACCGGGTCAGCAAGTACACCCCGCGGGAGGGCGTGGCACCACGCATCAGCCGCCTAGGCACCGCCGAGTGGGAGCGCCTCAAAGCTCGGGCCAAGCGACGGCTCAAGGACGTCTCGGCAGAGCTTATTCGGCTTTATGCAGAACGACGCCGGGCCCAGGGTTTCGCTTTCTCGCCCGACACCCTGTGGCAGCACGAGCTCGAGGCCTCCTTCGTGTACGACGAAACACCGGATCAACTGCAGGCAACTCTCGAGGTCAAGAGGGACATGGAGTCGCCCCGTCCCATGGAAAGATTGGTGTGCGGGGATGTGGGCTTTGGCAAGACAGAGGTGGCGGTGCGGGCCGCCTTCAAGGCGGTGAATGATGGCAAGCAGGTGGCAGTCCTGGTGCCTACCACATTGCTCGCCAGCCAACATGTGGCCACCTTCCGCGAGCGGTTGGCGCCCTTCCCTGTGCGAGTGGAGATGCTGTCGCGTTTCCTGTCCAAAGGGGAACAACAGCGCATACTCGCCGACCTTAAAGCCGGGCGGATTGATATCATCATCGGCACCCATCGACTGCTCTCCGCCGACGTCGCTTTCAAGGATTTGGGCCTGCTCATCATCGACGAGGAGCAGCGATTCGGGGTGATGCACAAGGAGCGCCTCAAGGCCCTTCGCACCAACGTGGACGTGCTGACGCTGACCGCCACCCCTATTCCGCGCACGCTGCACATGGCCTTGGTCGGCATCATGGACATGTCGCGGATCACGACGTCCCCGCGCGATCGGCTCCCGATCAGGACCGAGGTGGTGCAGTTTAGCAAGGAGGTCATTCGTCAGGCCATACTGCGCGAGCTCAGTCGGGGTGGGCAGATCTTCTTTGTGCATAACCGGGTGCAGTCAATTGAGGGCATGGCTGCCTTGCTGCGCCGGATCGTACCAGAAGCTACCTTCGCCGTGGCCCACGGGCAGATGCCCCCTTCCGCCTTGGAACGGGTCATGAATCAATTCATCGAGCGACAGTATGACTGTCTGGTCTCGACCATGATTATTCAGGCAGGGTTGGACATGCCCAATGTGAACACGCTCATAGTGCACCGGGCGGAGCAATTCGGGCTGGCCCAGCTCTACCAATTACGCGGGAGGGTGGGACGTTCTGCCCTGCAGGCCTACGCCTATTTCTTGGTGCCCAATGTGAGCCGCCTGAGCAAGGAGGCTATCAAGCGCCTGCAGGCAATCGAGGAGATCACCGAGTTGGGCTCTGGTTATCAGATTGCCCTCAAGGATCTCGAGGTGCGGGGCGCCGGCAGCCTTTTTGGCGCCGAGCAAAGCGGCTTCCTGGATGCCCTCGGCTATGAGGTGTTCTGCCGCATCCTGGAGGAAGCGGTCCGCGAGGCAAGAGCAGAGTACTCTTTGTCCGCGGAGGAACCCGCCCCGGCGCGCACTGCCGTCACGCAGGTGCGCTTCAGCGGCGATGCGTTCCTGCCGGAGGACTATGTGGCACAGAGCAGCGAGCGTGTGGCCATATACCGCCGGCTCGCCGTGGCCGACAGTCTGGAAGAGATCCAGGAGGTGGCGCAAGAGCTAAGGGACCGATTCGGTCCCTTGCCCGAACCTGCGCGCAATCTGGTGGATGTGGCGGCCTGCAGGCTCCTGGGAAACCTCTTGCGGCTGGGTGACGTTAAAGTAGACGCGCGCGTTTTGTACACTACCTTCGACCGCTCGTTGCTCACAGACAGATCCGCCTTCAAGGATCTCGCCTCCAAGATTAGTGCGCGGGCGGTGGCGCCGTTCACCTTTGTGCAGCAGAGGGGAGAACTTGCCCTGCGCGTTACTCTTCCCGAGCCAGGCGGTCTGTCGGCAGCGAAAGAGTTCTTGCAAAGTTTGCTGTGAGTTCCTATATTTGAATTTGTGGGTGATTGGACTGGCGCAGTGGTCAGCAAGGGAGCGAGAAATGGCAAAGAAGACTGTGTTGTTAGCCATTGTTTTTGCAGTGGTTATAACAGCCTGCCAACGCACGCAAGACCCCATTGTAGCGCGTGTGGGCAATCGTGTCATTAAGCTCTCCGAGTTCGAGCAGGACTTTTCTAGGAATAAGACGCCCAACTACATAAAAACCACGACCTTCAAGGAGCGGAAGGACCACCTCCTCAGCATGGTCGAACGCACGCTCAAGATCGCCGATGCCTACTCCCGCAACTATGATCGTCTTCCGGCGGTAGTGAAGCCGGTGGAGCGGGAGATGGATCAGCGCCTTTTTTCCTCATTTGTGGAGAAGAAGGTCGTGGACCGGTTAGTGACTGAGAAGGACATACAAGACTATTGGCGTAAGAGCAGCGTGCAGTTGCGGGTGCGCCACATTCTGCTGGTGGTGCCGCGCGATGCCGATGAGAAGCAGGAGGCGGACGTACGCCGGCGTGCCTGGCAACTGCACGATCGCATTCTCCAAGGCGAAAGCTTCTTTGATGTGGCTAAGAACTTTTCTCAGGACCACATGAGCAGCAGCAAAGGCGGTGACCTGGGTTTCATCCGTTGGGGAGAAGGTGGGTATGACGATGCGTTCTTTGAGGCAGCCTTTGCGCTAAAGGAAGGCGAGGTTTCCACCCCTGTGCGTACCCAGCGCGGTTACCACATCCTCCGGGTGGAAGGCAAGCAGATCTCCGGCCTGGGCGAGTACGAGCAGGCCAAGGATCGCATCAAGGAGCAGCTGGCGAAGACCAAGCAGCCGCAGCTGGAGCAGGAGTACTATCGTCTTGCGGCAGAGCTGGAGCGGCGCTACAAGGTGGAGTACGACTCCACGGCGATGGCTGCGCTCGTGGCCAAACTCACGCAGGTTCGGGCCGACACGAGCGCCGTTGCCCCGGAGGATCGCGACGTGGAGCGCGATCAATTTGCTGCCCTCACTCCCGCTGACCACAAGGAGGCCCTAGCTCGCTACGTGGGTGGGACGGTGAGCGTGGGCGAGGTAGTGAACACGCTGCGTCGCTACCCGGCGCGGCGGCAGCCCCGTCTGACCTCCGTAGAGATGGTCAAGGATTGGACATCGCGCATCCTCTGGCGCCAGCTGTTTCTCAAGGAGGCGCGGCGAGAGAAATACCACCTCACGCCTGAGATGAAGCGCACAAGACAACAACTCTTGGAGCGCTCCATGCTGCAGCACATTACCGACGAGATGGTGCGGAAGCAGATGAACCTCACGGAGGAGTCGTACAGGTCCTACTTTGAGGCCCATCGCGAGAACTACAAGAATCCGGCGCGCGCCAAGGTACAGGAGATCTTCGTCTCTGATCGCAAGCTGGCCGAGCAGCTGCTGCGCCGAATTCGGGCAGGGGAAAGCTTCTCGCGGCTGGCGCGGCAGTACACGGAACGGACGTCGGTTCGCAACCAGGATGGGGTGCTGGGCTACATTTCGGCGCGCCAGTATGGAAATGTGGGGCAAACGGCGCTGAACATGGCCGTGGGGCAGGTGTCGGACATCATTCCGATGGGACCGAAGTTTTCCATCATCAAGGTGCTCGACCGAGAGGAAGAGTCGTTGAAAACATATGAGCAGGCTCAGTACGACGTCCAGCGGGACCTGCGGAGGCAAGAGGAGGAGGGGCTAAAAAACCGATGGCTGGAGGATCTGCGCAAGCGTTTTCGGGTGACCATCTACGACGAAGCGATGAAGAAGGCCTTTGCTAACGTTTTTGAGGAATAGGCCTGTGGACTGGCAGCGCGTACAGCTCATAGGGGTCGTCGCCCTAGTGGCTGCCGGTGTGAGCGTCGTGGGACAGGGGTGCAGGAGAGCTGATAGCGGCGACCAGCGGGTGGTGGCGCGGGTAGGAAGTTCGGTCCTGCGCGTGGCGGATCTGCGGGCGGCTTTCCCGGAGAACCCACGCCTGGGCCTCTCTGAGGCCCAGGTGCGCTCGTACGTGCAGCGCTGGATCAACACCGAACTCTTAGCGCAAGAGGCACAGCGCCGGGGCTTGGCCCAGGCGCCAAAGGTGAGGCGACAGTTGCTGGAGCTGAGGCGTGAGGTTCTGGCCACCGCCCTTCTGGACCAGGAGAGCGCGGACAGCGTTGCCTTAGCCGAAGAAGAGCTCCGCGCCTACTTTGACAAGAATCGTGAGGCCTTCAGCCGGACAGAGGAAGAGTATCTCCTTCAAGAGATTCTCGTCCCGACATGGGAGGAAGCAACCCAGTTGCGGGCGCGTCTCCTGAACGGGGAGAGCTTTGAGCTCCTGGCGCGAGAGCGCTCTCAGGCCGCCTCTGCCCCTTTTGGGGGCACTACTGGCTACCTGCGCCGCATGCAGATGCCCCCGGAGGTGGCCCAGCAGGTGCCGCGGGCGCCTGTGGGACGTGTGCTGTCACCGATAAAGACCGAGGCGGGGTACTATCTGATCAAGGTGGTGGACAGCAAGCCCGCCGGCAGTGTGCGCGAGTATGCGGAGGTGCGTGACCTCCTGCGTGAGCGCGTGATGGTGGAAAAGTTACGTGACCTGCAGCGGCAGCTTTTGAATCGCTTGCGCACCCGCCAGGCGGTCTATGTGGACTATCAGGTTCTGGCCGAGGTGCTGCCCGATTCCGCCCGCGACTCTCGCTGACTTGGCGGACGTAAATGAAAGGGATTGCCTAATGGTGAAAGTGCCTCACGCAGTGCTCATAGCCTTGACGGCAGCACGCCTGGCTCTGGCCCAAGAGGTCCTGGATCGCGTGGTTGCTGTGGTGGACGATAGGCCCATCCTTGAGTCGGAGGTGACCGAAGGGGCGCTGTTCCTGGCCATGCAGCTGCGCATCGACCCCAACCGCGAGCCCGAGCGCTTCAGGGAGCTGCAGCGGCGCACATTGGAGAGCCTAGTCACGCAACACATCCTGTTGAAGAAGGCCGAGCAGGACACCGTGGTGGTCGACGCCAAGCGGGTGGAGAGCTTCCTCGAGCAACAGATGCAGACGGTGGTGCAGCAGCTGGGGTCTGAGCAGAAGGTGGAAGAGTATTTCGGCATGCCCATGCGCAAGATTCGCCGGCAGTACGAGGAGGAGATCCGCAAGAACCTCACGGTGCAGCAGCTGCGCGAGACCAAGTTTGCCAATGTGCGCGTGAGCCGTCGAGAGGTGGAACAGTTCTACGCGACGCACAAGGATAGCCTGCCTGGCGTCAAGGAGGCCGTCGACATCAGTCACATCCTGATCCAGGTCCAACCAGGAGAGCAGGCTCGCAAGGCGGCCCTCGAGCGCATGGAGCAGATAAAGCGCCGACTGGACAGCGGCGAAGACTTTGCCGAGCTGGCACGCCAGAGCTCAGATGACCCTGGCTCCGCTTCCCGTGGCGGAGACCTTGGCTTCATGCAGCGGGGAGATTTCGTGCGCGAGTTCGAGGAGGTGGCCTTTTCCCTGGAGCCGGGGCAGCGCTCGGATGTCGTGGAAACGCAATTTGGTTTCCACATCCTCGAGCTTCTGGAACGACGAGGCGAAAAGGTGCGGGTGCGGCATATCCTTGTGGCCCTGCGCACCACCAAGGAGGACGAGAAGGAGGCGGCCGCGCGCATCAAAGAGGTCCACCGCAGGCTCCTGGAGGGGGCGGCCTTCGATTCCCTGGCAAAGGAGCTTTCCGATGATCAAACCACCGCGGCCCAGGGGGGTCACCTGGGTTGGTTTGAGCTGGACCAGCTGCGCGAGACCGCACCTGAGTTCGTTACCGCGCTGCGCGAGGTTGAGCCAGGGGGCATCACCGACCCGTTCCGCACCAAGTATGGTTTCCACATTCTGAAGCTTCGCGAACGCCGCACGGGTCGCCAACTGACCTTGGAGAACGACTGGGACGCCATCGAACAGATGGCGCTCAACTACAAGAAGCAGCGGGAGTTCGAAAAGTGGGTGGCGGAGTTGCGTGCCGAGATGTTTGTCGAAGTCAAAGGGCTTTGACCCCTCTTTTGCGCACCCGGTGAAGGCCGACCGCTGCAACACGGGTCGGCCTTTTTTCATCAAGGAAAGGGCTTGACTATTAGGCCAAGTTTTTGTTTCTTTATAGCAGGACAAAGGCCGATGGTGGAGGCATAGAGATGTGGCGGGAGAGAGTGTGCGCGTGGTTGATCCTCCTTGTGGGCGTGAGTGTTCTCTGCGCACAGCAGCGGGCACCCTTTGCCTGGGCAGATTCCTCTTGCTACTTGCCGCAGGTGCCCACTCCAGAGACGATCCTTGGCTACAGCCTAGGGGAGCGCTTCACTCCCCACTACCTGGTGGTGCGCTATATGGAAGCTCTAGCTGCCAGTTCTGAGCGCGTGCGCCTACACCGCTACGGCACTACCTACGAGGGCCGCCCGCTCTTTGTGGCGGTCATCTCCTCCCCTGCGCACTTGGCGGAATGGGACAGCCTCCAGCAGCGCCAGCAGCGCCTGGCGGACCCGCGCAGGCTCCCGCAATCCACTGCCCTCGCCCGCATGCTCGACTCATGGCCGGGCGTGGTCTGGTTGAGCTTTAACGTGCACGGTAATGAGGCCAGTGGAACGGAGGCTGCGCTACAAGTTGCTTACCAGCTTGCCGCCGGCACGGACGAGCGAACCATCGCCATTGTCAGGGATCTGGTGGTCATTCTTGATCCGGTGCTCAATCCTGACGGCCGTGAGCGCTACATTTCCTTCTACCATCGCACCGCCGGCTCGGTGCCGAATCCTGATCCTGAGGCCGCAGAACACCACGAGCCGTGGCCGGGCGGCAGGTCAAACCACTACTACTTTGATCTCAACCGCGACTGGGCCTGGCTGACGCAGCAAGAGACCCGGCAGCGTGTCGCCCTGTTTCGGCAATGGATGCCCCAGGTGCACATGGATTCTCACGAGATGGGGTACAATTCCAGTTACTTCTTCTTCCCGGCACGCACTCCCATCAATACTAACATCCCCCGCGCCCTACTCAAATGGGCGGAGGTGTTTGGCGAAAATAACGCCCGCGCCTTCGACGAGCAGGGTTGGAGCTATTTCACTGCCGAAGGGTTTGACCTCTTCTACCCGGGGTTCGGCGACTCGTGGCCTTCGCTCAATGGGGCTCTGGGCATGACCTTCGAGCAGGGAGGCGGAGGCGGCGCCGGGTTGGTGGTCCAGCGGGATGACGGCACCCTTCTCACCCTCCGGGACCGCGCCTGGCACCATTTTGTCGCAGCGATGGCGTCGTTGGAGACCGCCCAGCGTCACCGTAAGGAAATCCTTCTGGATTATGTAGATGCCTGGCGACAGAGTCTCGAACAAGGGCGCTCACGAGCCGCGCGCTTCTACCTGTTCCCACCGGACCCTGACGCCAACAGGCAGGCCGATTTTGTCGACCTGTTGCTCCGGCAGGGGATCGAGGTCTGGCGCACGGAAGAGGCCGTGCAGCTGGCAGAGGCCACGTCATATGAGGGCAGCACTGAGAAATTGCTCTTGCCCGCGGGATCGTTTGTGGTACCGGTCGCCCAACCCGCGCAGCGGCTGTTGACGGCCCTTTTTGAGGTAGATCCGGTCCTGGCCGACACGTTCTTCTACGACATTACTGCCTGGTGCCTGCCCGCGGTCTTCAACCTAAAGGGCTTTTGGACGCAGTCCCGACTCACTTGCCGGATGGAGCAACTGCACGAACGACCGGTGGTGCGGAGCGGGGTGCAAGGAGGGCAAGCGCGCTACGCGTACCTTCTGCCGTGTGAGGATGAACGTGCGGCGAGCGCGCTGTATCAGCTTCTGCGCCACAAATGGCGGGTGCGCTTGAGCACCAAGCCATTTGTGCTGAATGGGAGGCCGTTCGGGCGGGGCACCATAGTGGTGCCCGTGGCCAACAGGCCCGTGACGCACCCGGACTCGACGCTCCACCGGGTCATCGCCGGCCTTGCCAGCGAACACGGGTTGACTTTCTATGCGGCCCATACCGGTTTGACCGAGGAAGGGATTGACTTGGGCTCGGACGACTTGGTCGCCCTCCCTCTCCCGCGGGCAGCAATGGTCACCGGAAGCCCGGTGAGTTCCAGCTCCTATGGCGCGCTCTGGTTCCTGCTCGAACAGCAGCTCGGGGTTCCGTTTACGGCGCTGCCGTGTGACCGGCTGGCGAGCGCCGAACTGCAGAAGTACAACGTGCTCATCTTTCCTCACGACTTTGGTGGAGGCAACGGCTACCGCAGCCGCATTGACAGTGCCACGGTGGAGCGTCTGCGGCGTTGGATCCGCGACGGCGGCACCTTCATCGGCATCGGGGGGGGCGCGACATTCGCCACCCAGGACTACGCCCGCCTCTGCTCAGTAAAGGTGAAGAAGGACAAGAAGCCACGGGACAAGGGCAGCGAAGAGCAGGAAGACCCTGAGACGACACGGCGGAAGCGCCTCACCCTGGAGGAGAAGAAAAGAGAAAGCCCCCTGAGCATGGTGCCTGGCGCCATTCTGCGCACCCTCATCGACACCTCTCACCCCCTTGGCTACGGCGCGCAGCGGCAGATGTTCACCCTCAAGACGGGGACCACTCTCTACGAGCTCAGTGACCAGGGGCACAACGTGGGCATCTACGCGGACAAGCCCCGCTTTGCTGGCTTTATTTCCGCAAAGAATCAAGAGAAGATCGCCGGGACTGCCTATTTGATCGAAGAGCGAGTGGGCAAGGGAAAGGTCATCCTCTTTGCCGAGGACCCCACATTCCGCCTCTTGTGGCGAGGCCTGACACGGCTGGTGGTGAACGCACTCTTCTTCGCGCCGGTGACATGAGCCAGAGAAGGCACATGTGTGCAGAGGGCAGAAGACGAAGGGGCGGGCAGCGAGGCACCGGGGTGCCGCTTGTGGCGCTGATGTGCACGGCTTTGTGCTTGCCGTGGGTCGAGGCGATGGCCCAAGGGGAGGTGTTCACCGTGGCACGTCTGCGCTACAGCGGTGGAGGGGATTGGTACAACGACCCCTCCGCTATTCCGAACCTGCTGAGGTTCATGGGCGAGCAGACCAATGTGCCCGTTGCCAAGGACCAGGTGGTGGTCAGCCTCATGGATGAGAAACTCTTCTCCTATCCAGTGCTCTTTCTGACCGGCCATGGCAGGATTTCCTTTTCCCCCCAGGAAGTGGAGCGCCTCCGCACGTACTTGACCCGCGGGGGCTTTCTCTACGCGGACGACGACTATGGCCTGGATACCTTCTTCCGCGCGGAGATGGCAAAGGTCTTTCCGGACAAGGGCTTTGTCGAGCTGCCCTTTGCGCACGAGCTCTACCATATTCATTTTGACTTTGCGCAAGGGTTGCCCAAGATCCATGAGCATGATGGCAAACCGCCACAGGGTTTTGCGCTCTTCCACGAGGGGCGGATGGTGGTCTTTTACACCTATGAGACAAACATCTCTGATGGGTGGGCTGACCCCGAGGTGCACGGCGACCCGCCGGAGAAACGCCTTGAGGCCTTGCAGATGGGAACCAATATCATGATCTACGCCTTGACGCACTGAGGTTCATGAGCAATCTGGAGCAGACATACACCGCCCTACGGGAGCGCCTGCATTCCTATCGCCAGCGGAAGAAAGGCTGTGCGCTGATGAGGAAGGCGTGGCTTTGGCTGGGGGCGGCGGCACCAGCGCTGTTGTGTGTGGTTGCCCTCGAAGCTCTCTTGCCGCTCCCTGGGGCTGCGCGCGGGGGCGTCACCCTCGTGGTCGCGCTGGCACTGGCCACCAGCCTGCTCTTGCTCGTTATCTGGCCGCTGGCGGACTTGCTCTTCCGGCGTGGTCACCCTGATGACCTCTCCCTGGCGCGGGAGGTGGGCGGCCTCTATGCGCACGTGGGGGATAGATTAGCGCACGCGCTCGAGCTCTACGGCAGGCGTGGAAACAACCCGGAGTGCTACTCGCCGGAGCTCATAGCGGAGGCGCTTCGACAGGTGGCGAGCGCGCTCGAGGGCGAAGAGTTCGCCGCCAAGGTGGACTTGAAGCCAGCCCGGCACGCAGCCCTGCGTGGGGGCACGCTGGCCGGCGTGGCCCTGGTGCTTTTCATTCTGTTTCACCGACCCCTGGGTCATGCGGTTGAAAGGCTCCTCCATCCGCGCACTGCCTATGTGGTGGGCCCTTCGCTCGTGCTGAGCGTGGTGCCGGGGGATGCGGAGGTGGTGCGTGGCCAGGACCTGACGGTGAGGGCACGCGTGAGCGGGCGAAAAGTGGCGGAGGCAGCCATCGTTTACCGCGGGGAGGGCAATGCTCCAGCCATCAGCAGAGCCATGGCGCGCCTCAGCACTGCGGAGTTCACGCACGAGTTTAAGGCGCTTCGCGACACCCTTTTTTACCGGGTGGTGCTGGCCGGGGGCTTAAGGTCGCCGGAGTACCGCATCGCGGTGATCGAGCTGCCACTGGTGCGGACGTTACGGGTGTCGGTGCGCCCACCAGCCTATGTGGGCTTACCCACGCAGTTCCTGGACGAAAATGTGGGCGACGTGTTCGCCTTGAAGGGCTCAACTGTCGCAATATGGGCGGCCGTCAACAAACCAGTCAGGGAGGCTGGTATCGTGCGGAAAGGGGCCAGGCCCATCCCCATGCGCCGCAGTGGCACCATCCTTGAGGGCGAGTTTAAGGTCCAGGAGGAAACCACCTACCACGTGGAACTGCTGGACTTCGCCGGGAGGAAGAACGAAAACCCCATCGAGTATCGTGTCACCGTGCTGCCCGACCGGGTGCCTTTTGTCCGCATCCCCGTGCCAGGGATGGACGTGGATATTGGCGAGGACATGGTGTTGCCGCTGGTGGTGGACGCGGAGGACGATTTTGGCCTTTCGCAGCTTGCCCTTGTCTACCGCGTGCTCCGCGGGGGCGAGGCCCAGGAGGTCGGCTGTGGTAGAGTGACTTTGCCCTTGCCCAAGACAGCCGACAAGGTTCAGATCGAGTACCTCTGGGACCTGTCGGGGCTCAGCCTCATTCCGGAAGACGTGGTGGTGTACCTGGCAGAGGTGAAGGACAACGACTTGGTCTCTGGTCCCAAGTCCGCGCAGAGCCAGGAGTACCGCGTCCGCTTCCCCTCGATCTACGAGATCTATCAGGAGGTGGCGCAGACGCAGGAGCAAGCCGCCGAGCAGCTCGAGAGCCTCTACGAGCAGAGCAGGGAGCTGAAGGAACGCCTTGACCGCCTGGCACAAAGATTGAAGAGAGACCCCCAGTTAGACTGGGGCGAACGGAAGCAGGTGGAAGAAGCGCTTGACACACGTCGGCGACTGGAGGAGGAGATCCGCGAGGTTGGGAAACGTCTCGCCGAGATGGTTGAGCGCATGGAACGCAACGACCTGGTGGCGCTGGAGACGCTCAAGAAATACCAGGAGTTGCAGCGCCTTTTTCAAGAGGTGGCCACGCCGGAGATGCGCCGGGCCATGGAGGAGCTGCAGCGTGCCTTGCGAGAGATTGATCCCAGCCGACTCAGGCAGGCCGTGGAAAAGTTTAGTCTGACCCAGGAGGATTTCCTCAAGTCCATCGAGCGCACCATTGCCTTGCTCAAACGGCTGCAGATCCAGCAGAAGCTGGAGGAAGCGGTGCGTCTGGCCCAGGAGGCGGCAGAGCGCCAGGCAGAGATCGCCGACAAGGCGGCGGAGTCCCCTGCCCAGGGAGCGCAGCTGGCCGTGCAGCAACGACGTCTTGCGCAAGAGGTCGAGACCCTGGATGCGCGTGTGCGCGACCTGGCGGCCGCCATGCGGGAGTTTCCAGACATGCCGCAGGGAGAGGTAGAAAAGGCGGCGGCAATGATGGACTCCGCAGGACTGGCCTCGCAGATACAGGCGCTCAGCGGCATGCTGCAGCAGCAGAAGATGTCCGGGGCCCAGGCTGGGGCACGCAAGGCGGCGGGAGTGCTGCAACAGGTGGCCTCCACCTTGCAGGCCGCGCAGAAGGCGCTTGTCGACAATGAGCGGCAGGAGGTCCTCAAGGCACTGCAGAAGACCTCGCACGAACTGGTGCAGCTTTCCCATCGCCAGGAGCAACTGCTGGAGGTCAGCGAGCAAGCCCGCAGTGACAGTCCTCGAATCCCCGAGATGGCAGAGACCCAAAACGACATGCGCGCCGCCTTGGAGCGCGTTGCGGCGCAGCTCTACAGCCTGGCCAAACGCACCTTTTACGTCTCGCCGCAAATGGGGGCGGCAATCGGGCAGGCCCACGACAACATGATGCGGGCCGTGGCGGCGCTGGAGCAGCGCAACCTGAGTGGTGCGGCCGGCTCGCAGACAGCCGCAATGCAGGCCCTCAATCAGGCCGCCCAGGAGGTGATGCGGGCCATGCAGGACGTGCGCTCGGCGAGCTCGGCCTTGGGATTCGACACCTTCCTGCAGCGACTGCAGAACATGGCCAGTGCGCAGGAGGGGATCAACCAGCAGACCGTGGAATTGGGGCTTGGCGGCCAGTACACCTTGGAGCAACAGGCCGCCATGGCGCGCTTGGCTGCCCAGCAGGAGGCGCTGCGCAAGGCGCTGGAAGAGCTCCAACGGGAGATGGGCGGGCGCTCGGAGATCCTCGGCCGGCTCGACCAAGTGGCCAAGGACATGGAGGAGGTGGCCAAAGACCTCGCCTCTCAGCGCCTGGACCAGCGCACCTTGGACCGCCAGCGACGCATACTGTCCCGCTTGCTGGACAGTCAGCGCTCGGTGCGGGAGCGAGACTTGAGCCCCAAGCGCCAGGCACAGACTGGCAAGAACGTCGTGCGGCCGAGTCCCGGGCCTCTCCCTCCCGATTTGGGCACACCCCAGGGTAGTCTGGCCGAGGATCTTCTGCGCGCCAAGAAGGAAGGGTACAGCCCAGACTACCTTGAGCTCATCCGCCTCTACTTTGAGGCATTGGCGCGACAGGAGAAGCCATGAGGACGCGAGGCCTGTGGGCGGCCGCATTGCTCGCGGCGTGGGTCGGGGTTGGCGCCGCCAGGCAGATGCAAGATAGTCTGCGTCTTGCCTACGACTATGAGGCCATTGGCCAGTTCGAGCGAGCGGCGCAGGTGTTCGGCGCGCTATACGCCAAGTCCCCGCATCAGATTGTCCTCTATCAGGGGCTGCGCAGGAATTTGATCCGCATCGGTAGGCTGGATGCGCTGGAGGCGGTGATCAAGCGCCGACTTGACGCCGGTGACCTGCAGGCCCAGGTGGACTGGGCTGACCTGCTATATCGCAAGGGCCGGGAGCGCGAGGCGCTGGCCGCCTGGCAGCGTGTGCTGCTCAACCATCCGCGCAACCTTAACGTCTATGAGATGGTGGCTACCAGTCTGCGGGAGAACGGGTTGCACGAGGACGCCATCGCCGTGTACCAGCAGGCACGCAAGGACACCGGCAGGCCCACTCTCTTCGCGCTCCAACTTGCCGATCTTTACGCCGCCCGGCTCAACTTCCGCGAGGCGACCAGGGAGAATCTGCTCTTCTTGCGTGACAACCCGCAGCAATGGAGCGTGGTGCAGGCGCGGGTGAGCTCCTACCTCGGTTCGGCGGAGAGTGCCGCGGAGGTTGCCGCAGTGGTGATGCAGGAGCTGGCCAGCGCGCCCCACAAGCTGGCGCTGCGACGCATCTTGGGCCCCGTTTATGTGGGTACCCGCGATTGGTCCCGGGCCCTTGAGAACTATGCAGAGATTGACCGGCTGGCAGCCGAGAGCGAACGCAACCGGGCTGCCGTGGGCGGAGAGCTGTTTGGCTTCGCCGAAACGGCGCGGCAGGAAGGGGCCTACCAGGTGGCCCACCAGGCTTACGAACTGATCTTGGCCCGCTACCCCGGCACGCCCTTAGCAGTCCGCGCGGAATACCAACGCGCGGTGCTGTTCAAGGAGCAGGGGCGCTATCAGGCAGCGATTGAGGGTTTTGCTGCCCTTGCAGACCGCTTCCGCCGCTCGCGCGAGGGGTGCGCGGCTCTGTTGGAGGCCGCTTCCATCTACCTTACCATCTTGCGGGAGCCTGGGCGCTGCCAGCAGACCCTGGCACGCGTGCTCAGCGAATGCCCGGCGGGCAACGAGCAGGCTCGGGCCCTGCTCCTCATGGGCGACGCCAGGGTGGTTGCCAATGACCTGGTTGGTGCTGAGGAAGCGTATCGTCAGGCCTACCGGCAGGCGCAGGCACGTGGTGACGCCATAGCCGAACTGGCTCTATTCAAAGTGGGGGAGCTCTTCTTCTTGAGCGGCACACTGGACAGTGCTGTGGCCGTGCTGGGGAGGCTTGGTTCATCCCAGAGAGGCGCCGGGAGCGCCGCAGGCAAAATGGTGAACGATGCTCTCGAGCTTTTGCTCCTCATCAATGAGCAGCGCGATCGGGGCGAGGAGCTGAGCATTTTCGCGCAAGCGGCGCTTCTGCACCGTCAGTGGCAGTCGCAGCGAGCCCTGGAGCTCCTCAGGGAGCTGGTGGGCAGGCAGCCTCTGCCGGCCATCGCCGATCACGCGTGGATGCTCATGGCCCGCGTTTACGCGGAAGAGTCCCGCTACCAGGAGGCAGCGGAGGCATACCAGAAGGTGTATGAGAGCTTTCCGGAAAGCCACTTCCGTGAGCTCGCGCTCAAACGCAGGGCCGAGCTGCTGGAAAAACTGGCCGATGTACAGGGAGCAGCCAGGGTGTATGAAGAACTCTTGGTGAAATTTCCCTCAGGTGTGTATCTGGAGGAAGCGCGGAAGCGACTGCGAGCGCTGGACGCGCAGCTCAAGACGACAAGGTCGAAAGGAGAAAGGTAGACGTATGGTTAGGATCTTTTACCTCAAGCACATCAAGGCAGAGGAGGCCCTGGAGAGAGTGCATGCCCTGGGCGTACTGGACTACAACATCAATTGGGGAGTCGATGTTGACAAGAAGCTGAACGCGATCTCTTTCCGTGTCAAGTATGAGGCGGGCGGGAACGCCGCCGAGATGGAGGCCCGGGCCCTTCAGGAGATCGAGGACTTTCTCAAGGGCATCGATCTGGAGAAACCTCCTCGTTGACAGCAAAGGGCGGTGCTCGCAGTGCGCAGTATGAGGGCCAGTAGCAGGAGCCACGGAGCACGACCAGGCCCGCGGGTTTCTCCGGGTTTATTTCTCAGGGCTTGCGGCATCCCCCCACGGGTGCGCATGACGCTGGGACATGCACCGGCCGCGCTGGCGCTCGCCTGGCTCTTCGGTTTGCTGCTTGCCGTGGGCAACGTAGCGGGGGCCAGGGCCCAGCGCCTCCTGGTCCCCATGGATCTGACGCAGACCGACCACCTCAAGGCTTATGGGGTTGCCTATTGGACCTTGGAGCAGGGAATCGACGTCGAGTGGCTGCTCAACTATCGGGGCGGCTCATTCCTTGTGGACGACGAACCGCTCGTCGAACGCGAACTCCGTGTGCGCGGGGTCACCTTCCTGCACCTGGACGCGGCTGCGGTGAGCGCAGTCTACAGCACCATCGAGCAAGAGAACATGGAGGTGGTCTTGCTGGAGAAGGCGCCCAATATCGCGGTGTACGCGCCTCCAAAGGAGACGATGTGGGACGACGCCGTCATGCTGGCCCTGGAATACGCCGAGGTTCCGTTCACGGTAGTGTGGGATCCCGAGGTCTTGGGCGGGGAGCTGGACAAGTATGACTGGCTCCACCTGCACCATGAGGATTTCACCGGTCAGTTTGGCAAGTTCTACGCCAACTATCGCAACGCGCCGTGGTACCAGGAGGAGGTGACTCTGAATCGAGCCATGGCGGAGAAGTTGGGTTTTGCCAAGGTTTCTGAGCTGAAGCGCGCGGTGGCGCTGGCCATCAAAGACTACATGGTGCGCGGGGGTTTTGTCTTTGCCATGTGCTCGGCAACGGACACCTATGACATCGCCCTGGCTGCCCAGTTTACGGATATTGTGGACGCCGTGTTTGATGGCGACCCGCCCGCGCCTGATTGCCAGCAGCGCCTCGACTACACGCAATGTGTGGCCTTCGAAGGGTTCCGCGTCGAACCGAACCCCCTGATTTACGAGTACTCCGATCTCGATGTGCCGCCCAGTTACGCCCCCTTGCTGCGCAGTGCCGAAAGTGACTACTTCACCCTGTTCGACTTTTCCGCCAAGTACGACCCTGTCCCTTGCATGCTCACTCAGAATCACGTGGCCATCATCAAGGGGTTCATGGGTCAGACCACTGGCTACAGGAAGAGCCTCATCAAGAAGTCAGTGACCATTTTGGCCGAGGCCGAGGGGACCGAGCAGGTGAAGTATATCCACGGCAATGTGGGCAGAGGGACGTTCACCTTTCTGGGGGGGCACGACCCGGAGGACTACCAACATCTGGTAGGGGATCCGCCGACTCAGTTGGCGCTGCACAAGAATTCGCCAGGCTACAGGTTGATACTGAACAACATTCTGTTCCCTGCGGCAAAGCAACGGAAGAGGAAGACCTAATGGCAGGTGTGCACAGGTTCTCTTTGCGCACGACGGCGCGGTGCGAGTTCGTGAATATCGACGCGCAGGTGCAGCAAGCGGTGGCTGCCAGTGGTGTGCGAGACGGCGTCTGTGTGGTGTTTGTGCCCCATACTACGGCCGCGGTGACCATCAACGAAAATGCGGATCCAGACGTGCGCCGCGACATTATCGCCGAGCTGGACAAGGTGATTCCGCTTGCGGACAACTATCAGCACATGGAGGGCAACGCGGCGGCGCATATCAAGGCCACGCTGGTGGGCTCCTCAGCCACCGTTCTGGTACAGGATGGCCGCCTCGCCCTCGGCACCTGGCAGTCTCTCTTCTTCTGCGAATTTGACGGCCCGCGTACCAGACAGGTGTGGGTGCGGGTCGTGCCAGGATGAGGTGACTTGTGCGCATCAGCGAAGTCGGCGAATTTGGCCTCATCGCCCGTGTCAAGGCCATCTGCGGACAGCCCCCGGAGGAGGTGGTGGTGGGCATTGACGACGATGCGGCGGTCCTGCGGTGGCCCCAGGGTGAGCTGGCAGTGGTGACCACAGACGCGCTGGTGGAGGGGGTGCACTTCCGCTGGGAATACTTCTCCCCGTACCAGCTCGGCTGGCGGGCCATGGCAGCCAATATCAGCGACATCGCCGCGATGGCTGCCAAACCACTGTTCGCGGTGACCTCAATCGCCTTGCCTCCCACCATGAGCGTGGAGGCGGTGGAGGCACTGTACCAGGGCATGGTGGACCTTGGACGGCGCTACCAGGTCACCATTGTCGGGGGCGACACGACCAAATCTGTCGCTGGGCTGTTCCTGAGCATCACAGTGATGGGGAAGGTGTTGGCGCAAGGGCTGGTGCGCAGGTCAGGCGCACGCGTGGGGGATGCGCTGTACGTGACCGGCTACCTTGGGCAGTCGCAGGCGGGCCTGGTGGTGCTCTCGGCGCCGACACGCTTTGCACAAGAGGAATTCCCGCGCGTCGTAGACAGGCACCTGCAGCCGCTGCCGCGCGTGGAGGAGGCGCTGTTCCTGCAAAAGCATGTGCAGCTGAGCAGCATGATTGATGTGAGTGACGGCTTAGCCTCTGAGGTCCACCACCTCTGTCGTCTGGGTGGTGTGGGGGCGGTGGTGCTGGAGGAGGCCATTCCTCTGTCAGCGGAGGCGCGCAAGGTGGCGTTGGCCATGGGAGTGGAAGCTTCGGCATATGCGCTAAGTGGCGGCGAGGATTTCGAGCTCCTGTTCACCGCGCGGCCAGAAGAAGTGGAACAGGTGCGCCCAGCGTTCGAGGAGGACTTTGGCCTTCCGCTGACCAAGGTGGGCGAGGTCGTGCCAGCGCAACGGGGGGTCCAGATAGTCAGGACCGGGGGCACGAGGCAGGCGCTGCAGATGTCGGGGTGGAACCATTTTGCTGCCAGGCGGCAGGCCGAGAACGTTGATGGCGCGGCCAGTTGATCACATGCTACCGCGAGTGGTGGTAGTAGTTGGGGACCCGCGGGGGGCGAACCCGAGGGCGGCAGTGCGCGTGGCCTCTGAACATGGGGTCAAGGCAGTGTGTCGCCTGCTCCTGGCAGGGGACGTGAATGTGCTCACAAAAGAGGTGGAGAGGGCGGATTTACCGGTGGCGTTGCGCCGAGTGGGGTTGGAGGAAGCAGCAGAGCACGACGCGCGCGATGCCCTAGCCGTGGTCGATCGTTTGAAGCACCCCTTGGCGCCGCGCGCCAAAGAGGAGGCCGCACGTGCGGGAGAACGCATCGTCGAGGACCTGGATGCGGCGCTGCAACTGGTGCTGTTTCGCTGGGCCGATGCGGTGGTAGTGTTGCCAGTGGACATCGAGGCGCTGCGGGCCGCCGGATTTCACTACCCGGACCTGGTCTCCTTGCTGCGCGAGTGGTTGCGGCTTGATGTGGCACCAACCCTCATCCCTGTGGCTGGGCAGCCCCATCTACGGCTCGCCCACGGGGTGCCTGTGATCTTGCTGCTTATGGATCAGGGCGGTCAGGAAGGGGAAGAGGTGGTAATTGAGGCATTGAAGGAGTCGGTAAAGCTTGCAGCTGCCCTGGTCGGTACCAAAGCCTGAGGCCATGCCGTACACACGCTTGGCCGAAATCTACGACTATGTGATGCGCCACGTGGACTACCTGCTCTGGGCGGAGCACCTGGATCTCCTCCTCACACGCGCCGGTGTCCAGCGTGGCCCGGTGTTGGAGGTGGCGGCAGGCACCGGTTCCTTGAGCTGGCACTTGCGCCGTTTGGGCTGGGAACCGGCGATCTGTGACCTCAGTGTCCACATGCTCCGGCAAGCGGCCGCCAAGTTTCGCCAGCGCGGCGTACGGATACCCATGTGGGTGGCCGACATGCGGCAGCTCGCAAGCCAACGCCACTTTCCTGCCGCCGTCTGCGTCTATGACAGCATGAACTACTTGCTTTCGGCGCAAGACTGGATGGTTACGCTCCAACGCATGGCTGAGTGCCTGGATACGGCCGGCGTCCTGGTGTTCGATGTCTGCACCGTGCTCAACTCGCGCCGCAACTTTCGTCACTACTCCGATCGAGAGAGCGGCCCAGGGTTCTCCTACAGGCGAAAGAGTCGCTATGTCGAGGCTCTGCAGCTGCAGCTCAACCAATTTGACATAGAACTTGCTGGCATGCCAGGGGTGGTATTCCGGGAAGTTCATCAGCAGCGCATTTACCCGCTGCGGGAGGTCGAAGCAATGGTGGAACAGAGCCCCTTCGTCTTGGAGGCCTGCCATTGCGACTTTTCCCTGAAACCTGGCAGTGAGCAGTGCGAACGCGTGCACTTTGTCCTGCGCCGGCGGATGTCGGCTGGGTCATTGAGCGAGGGACGGGGATGATCCATCTGCGGAACGTGCGCATGCTCTACCCGGACGGCGGGGGCGTGGAGTGCGTGAACCTCGATGTCCACAATGGCGAGTTTGTGTTCCTTGTGGGCCCGAGCGGGGCGGGCAAGAGCACCGTATTGAAGCTGATTTACATGGAGGAGCAGCCGCAGCAAGGGGTGGTGATGGTCGACAAGTTCGATTCGCTGCACCTAAAGCGGCGGGAAATCCCCTACCTGCGACGCCTCCTGGGCATCGTGTTTCAGGACTTTCGTCTGCTGCCGGATCGAGACGTGTTCGAGAACGTCGCGTTTGCGCTCCGAGTGACAGGGGCTGGCGGCAAAGAGGTCAAGCGCAAGGTGCTGCGGGTGCTGGCGGAGGTGGGGCTGAGCCACAAGCGCGGCCGTATGCCGGACGAGCTCTCCGGGGGCGAGCAGCAGCGTGTGGCAATCGCCCGGGCCCTGGTCAACGAACCGCTCGCCATCCTTGCCGACGAGCCCACCGGCAACCTCGACCCCGACACCGCACAGGAAGTGCTGCGAATCTTGGAAAAGATCAACCTCAAGGGGACGGCGGTGCTCATGGCGACCCATAACTATGCTTTGGTGCAGAGGGCGGGAAAGCGCGTGGTACGCATTGAGGGCGGGAGGACATTGTGAGGGGACTGCTTTACAACGTGAGAGAGGGGATCGAGGGATTCCGGCGGGCTCCGCTGTCCAGTCTGATTTCGATCTCCATAGTCTGCTTAGCCTTGACTCTGCTCGGAGTCTTTACGGCCATCAGCCTTAGCCTGAACCGTCTGGCCGGGTTAGTCCAGCGCCGCATGACCTTCGAGGTCTTCTTGGACGAGACGCTCTCCCCTTCGGCCACCGCCGCGTTGGAGCAGCAAATCAGATCCATCCCTGGAGTGGGCGCGTTGGAGTACGTGTCCAAGGAGGCAGCGGCCCAGGCGATCAAAGAGGAGTTTGGGCGGGAAGTGTTGGAGCTGTTGGGGGAAAACCCGCTCCCGGCTTCTTTTCGGGTGGCGCTCGCTCCACAGAGTCGGTCGGCCCCCCTGGCCGAAGCCGTGGTGAGCCAGCTGCGGGCGCTCAAGGGTGTCAGCGAAGTGGTCTATCGCGCCGAGCTGTTCCAGTTGTTGGACCGGTACCTTAAGCTGGTCATGACTATCGACGTGGGCGTGGGAGTGGCCTTGGCCTGCGGCTCGGTGTTTGTCATCTTCAACACCATTCGGCTGATCATCTACGCCAAGCGGCAGATCATTGAGACGATGAAGCTGGTAGGGGCGACGCCTGGCTTCATTCGCCGGCCATTCTTGGTGGAGGGGATACTGCAAGGTGGAGTCGGAGGGGCATTGGCTGCTGCCTGCGTGTGGTTGTTGGCACGGGTGGCGGCGCTGGAGGCCCCGAACCTCATACTCCTGCCGCAGGGCTTTTTCCTTGGAGTGGTTGGTGCGGGTGTGCTGCTCGGCTGGTTGGGGAGCCTCATTGCGGTGCACCGTTTGCTTAAGTATTAACAAGTCCTCTTTTTGCTTGACAAAGGGACAGGAGATTCATATATTACAACAACAAGCAAGGGTTGGTGGGAGGTCTGACTATCGAGAGTCGTTGGCTATGACTGAGCTGACGCCAAGAGAGGAACAGGTATTCCGCTACGTGGTGCGGAGCTTCATCCAGAATGCCAAGCCGGTGGGGTCCCGGTACGTTGCCAAGCAGTGCGGCATGGATGTGAGCCCGGCCACCATTCGCAATGTCATGGCGGACCTTGAGGACAAGGGCCTCATCACCCATCCGCACACGTCTGCGGGGCGAGTGCCCACTGACCGGGGCTACCGGTACTACGTGGACACTTTGATGCAGGTGGACGATTTGACGCCGCAGGAGCGTGAGGACATCCTGAAGAAGTTGTCCGCCCCCTCGGCAGACGTCGAACAGATCCTGGAAAGCTCTTCGCGCGCGCTGGGACACATTTCCAGACTCTTAGGGGTGGTGTTGGCCCCCCGCTTTTACCAGGGGGTCTTCGAGCGGCTCGATCTGGTGGAGATTGCGGACAAGCGCATCCTGGTCATCATCCGCGTCAAGTCCGGGTTGGTGAAGACCATCCTCATGGAGATTAGCTCCAATCTTTCGCGGGACAAGCTGGAGGAGACGGCGCGGGTGCTCAACGAGCGTCTCCATGGGCTGACGCTTCTGGAAATCAAGCGCTCCATCGACAAGCGCTTGGCCGATCTCTCGGGGGGCTCACCGGAGCTGGTGCGTTTGATCGTGGGCTCGGCCGAGTCGGTCTTTGATGTGGAGGGTGGTGCCCACTTTTACGTGAGCGGCACGGGCAACATCTTGTCCCAGCCAGAGTTCGTTCAGCATGAGCAGATGAGTAAGATCTTGCAGCTGCTGGACCAGAAACATGTGCTCATCCAGCTCCTGAACGAGCAGGGCAAGAAGGAGGGTGTGTCTATTATCATCGGAGAGGAGAACCGCGAAGAGCTCATGCGCGCATGTAGCCTGATTACGGCCACCTATAATCTTGGCGACGTAACCGGCACCTTGGGTGTGATCGGGCCCACGCGCATGCAGTACGCCAAGGTGATCGCCTTGGTTGACTACATGGCACAGGTGCTGCGCGAGCTCATTCGGGAGCGGCAAGTGATTTGACTCTCACAAGGTTGAGCATAGATGGAGGATATGGCTGAGGAAAAGGGCGCAACCGAGAACGGTGTCGCGACAGGACCAGGGCAGGCGGAGGTGGCGCCGCGGCGTGGGGGCCGGGCCTCGGCCAAGAAGCTGCGGGCCGAAATAGAAACGCTCCGGCAACAGCTCGCCGAGTGCAATGATCGTTTACTGCGCAAGGCTGCCGAGTTTGAGAACTATAAGAAGAGGGTGCAGCGCGAGATGGCTGAGGTGGTGGTCAATGCCAACGCCGAGCTGATGCGTGCGTTGTTACCCGTGCTGGATGACCTTGAGCGTGCCGTGCAGCAGTCGGGCGGTGGCTCGTTGGAGCAGTTTCAGGATGGGGTGCGGCTGATCTGGGAGAAGTTGGTGGGAATATTGCAGGAGCGGGGGTTGGTAGCCATTGAGGCGGTGGGCCAGCCATTTGACCCGGAACGCCACGAGGCGTTGATGCAGACCGAGAGTGAGGAGGCGCCTGCCAATACGGTGGTATTGGAGCACCAGCGTGGCTACGAGTTCCAGGGGCGCATCCTGCGCCCGGCCAGGGTGGTGGTGAGCAAATAGTGGGGTTGCCCAGAGCGACCGCCGGAAGCGCCAGTGCGTGAAATGGAAAAGCGCGACTATTACGAAATCTTGGAGGTTCCGCGGGACGCCAGTGAAGAGGAGATAAAGAAGGCTTATCGCCGCATGGCGATGAAGTACCATCCCGACCGGAACCCAGGAGATAAAGAGGCAGAAGAGCGCTTCAAAGAGGCGGCAGAGGCGTACGAGGTCCTGCGCGACCCGGAGAAGAGGCGACGGTATGACCTTTACGGTCATGAAGGGGTCAAGGCCGGCTACGAGGGGTTTGGTGGGTTCAGCTTTGACCTGAGCGACGCCTTGCGGGTATTCATGTCGGCAGGGTTCGGCGGGTTCGCTGACCTGTTCGGCATGGGGGAGACGCGGCAAAGGGGCCCGCAGCGCGGCTCAGACCTGCAGATCAGGTTGCGACTTGACCTAGAGGAGATCGCCACCGGGGTCACCAAGAGGTTGAAACTGAAGCGGCAGGTGCGCTGCGAACGCTGTGGCGGCAACGGCGCCCATCCGGAGTCGCCGCTGACGGTGTGCCCGCTTTGTCATGGGACAGGACAGATACGCCAGGCCACGCGCTCCATTTTCGGCTCCTTCTTGAACATCACCACGTGCTCCCGCTGCGGCGGGCGTGGTGAAGTCATCACGCGCGCATGTCCTGAGTGTGGCGGGACCGGTCGCGTGCAGGCCGAGCAGACCATCGAGGTCCAGGTGCCCCCGGGCGTGGCCACCGGCAACTATATCACTTTGCGCCAGGAGGGGAACGCCGGTCCGTTAGGTGGCCCGCCAGGCGATGCCATCGTGATTATCGAAGAGAACGAACATCGCTACTTCGAGCGTCACGGGGACGACATCCTCTACCATCTGCCCATCAGCTTTGTGCAGGCGGCCCTGGGGGACGAAGTGGAGGTGCCGACCCTCAATGGCAAGGTGCAGCTACAGATCGACCCGGGCACGCAGTCGGGGAAGATCCTGCGCATGCGCGGCAAGGGAATTCCGCACCTGCACGGTCACGGGCGGGGCGACCAGTTGGTGCGCATTGTGGTGTGGACGCCCACAAAGCTGAACGCGCGCGAGCGTGAGCTCTTGCGCGCATTGAAAGATTCGGAGAACCTGCAACCGCCGGCGGATTCGCCGGAGTTCCGCGAGAAGGTGAAAAAGGCTTTTCATTGACATGGGGTTGTGTGTCTTCTCCAGGCAGGAACGCCGCATGCTGGCCTTCCTGCTTATCGGTCTTGTGGTCGGGGCCGGTGTTGACCTCTACCGGCGCCAACGCGGTGAGCGGTGGGTTGATCCGCAGCTCCTGGCCGCGAGAGATTCTTTGCGGCGGGAGTTCGTGGCGCGGGCCAATGAGGGGCTCCCACAGGTCGGCCAGCCAAGTAGCGATTCGGCTGCCCACCAGCCCGAGACAAAGACTTTGGTGCCGTCGCGGCCAGGCCTGGTCAACATCAACCGGGCCTCCGCCAGCGAGCTGGAACGACTCCCTCACATTGGGCCATCGCTTGCTGGCAGGATTGTGGCACATAGAGAGCGGCACGGACCCTTTAGGAGGATTGAGGACCTGAGACAGGTCAACGGCATCGCGGAAAAGACCCTGGCAAGGATTCGACCGTACCTGACGATCGATTAAGGCTGCAGTGTACCCAATTGGCGGAGGAACAATGGCCGACGTAAAGGCAAAAGGCTCGATACTGTACCAGCTGCTCATCGTGGTCCTGATCGCGGGGCTGGTGGGAACTATTCTCTATCCGAAGAAGCTGTGGAAGGAGGAGGAGAGGAACACCAATCTCTGCCGCCAGCGGATGGATCATCTTCTGCGGGCAGAACTGTTGTACATAAGCGCGTTCAACAACTACACCGACAGCATCCCCAAGCTGGTCGATTTTGTCGTGGGTGACCCCACTGGCGTGCGCCTCCAGGAGTATAAGAGCATCGACTCTTTGTTGGCCGTCGATGCCATCAACGCAATACGCACCTCTGGCCCGAAAGAGGAGCTCGTCGGGGCGCTCAAGGCAGCGGCGGCAAAACTCCCGGAAGACCGGCAGTTGGTGGATTTTCTGTCGTTTGAACGCCTCCAGCAACGGTACTCCAAGTTGCCGTTAGAGGCCATGGTGGGCAAATGGTACGTGGTGCCTGATAGCGCGTTGGTGGACACCCTGCGCGTGCCGATCAGCGTCTCACAAGTGCTGGAATCGGGTGCCCCGCTGGTGAGCAACCGCGATATTGTCAATATCCTATGGTTTGTCGCCACCGAGCACCTCAATCTGGAGCAACCGCAGAAGTGGGTGCTGAGCGTGCTGGAGCACAGCCCAAGGCTGCTGGCGATAAGCGACTCGGTGGCCAAGGCCACCTTGGCTTCTTTCGCTGTCTGTCCCACTAGTCAGGAGTCACTGCGCGTCACCGTGATTGATACCTCGGTGGTCAAGTCGGTGAACATCAGCTGCCCCATTGACTCGCTGTTCATTGAGGGGATCAAGAAGGACTTTATACGTTACCGCATTGGCGGACTGCGTATCGAGAACCACGGCCGCATAGAGGGTGGGGAGCGGAGCTGGGAGACCCGGAGGTAGTGCAGGCCGAGAGCGGCTCACGCATGCGTTGGGGAGATCAAGGTGAACGGCTCGGATGACGTGTTTTGGGGCGTCACCATTGCTGGCAGCGAGGTGATCGCAGTAGGAATGCGGGCGCAGCAGCCCCCGCTCATCACCGAGGTGGGTAGGGCCACTTTGGCGAGACCGTTTGATTCGTCCACGGTGCGTGACGCGGGCGTAAAGGAAGCCCTGGTGGAGGCGATCCTCCGTTTGCCGCAAGAGGGGGGGAGGCCGCGGCGCGTCGCGCTGGCCATCTCCGATCGCCTGGCGGTGGTAAAATGCTTGCCCATTGACCGGGGTCTGCAAAAAGAAGAGATCGCTGACCACGTGCGGTGGGAGGTTGAGCAGCTGGTGGCTGCGAGCGGCCAAGAGTACGTGGTCGACTCTTCGTACGTGGCCATGGCGGACGGCACGCATGATCGGCTGGTGGTGGTGGCCATCCGCAGGCCCATTATCGACACGCTAAAGCAGGTGGGCCAGCAGGCGGGGTTACGCTTAGCAGCGGTGGACCTGGACCTGTTCGCCGCCCTGCGGGCCATAGTGCACAACCATCAGTTGGCGCAGAGCAAGACCACCGGGGTGCTACGGCTGTCGTCCACTGCCGCCACTCTGGTACTGCTGCACAGTGGCGAGCTGTATGAGGTGTGCGAAATGGCGCTGCCTGCTGGGGGTGAAGCTGAGCTCACTAGCTGGGATGAGCCCCGGGCACCTGATCTGTGGGAGGAGCTCCAGAGGCGAGGTGGGAATGGGACGATTGAGCGACTCCTCGTCTACGGTTCTCCTGCCCCACAGGCCTTTGTGGACAAGTTGCGGCCACAGTGTACGGTGCCCGTGGAGCTCGCCAATCCTGTGCAACGGCTGCAGCTGGCACCAGGTGTGGGCACTACCGGGACCTTGCTTTCCGGAGCCAATTTTGTCGCGGCTGTCGGGGAAGCGCTCCGGGGTGTGCCGCGAGCACACGGTTAGCGGGAGGAATCGACTATGGTCGATATTAACCTTTTGGGCGAAGAGGAGGGGCCGGAGCAGCGCCCACCAGCGGGGGACTATGAGTCGTATCGATTTGAGGAACCCAGCACCGGCGAAGCAGGGGGTGGGCCTCATTGGCCTTCTGGCGCGCCCGCTCCGTCCGACTTTGATGAGATCGCAAAGCGGCGGTCTTGGGCACCATGGGTCGTCTTCTTCCTCTTTCTGGCGGTAACCGCGGCTGTGGTCTTCCTGGTCTGGCGACCTCTGGGACGGCGCCCGGCTCAGGTGGCGGTGGCACCCGTTACTGAGCCGGTGGACACCACCGCTGCCTCGGCGGCGGAAGCGCCGGTGGCCACTTTGCCGCAGCACGTGGAGAACCTCTTGGAGGGACTCCCTGCGGGAGCGAGGTTCAGATCGCTCTCCTACACCAGCGGCAAGTTCTACCTCGAGCTGGAGGGAGGCGAGCAGGCGGATGTGCAGGGCTACGTGGACCGGCTGCAGGGCACTTCGGGGAGTGGGAGCACTACGATGGAGCGGCGGGGCGCCCGCACGCTGGTGGTACAGACCGTCGAGGCCGCAGAAGGGGCGGCGCAGCTGTTTGGTCTGAAGCCCATCTCCTCTGAAGCCCTGGGACAGCTGGTACGCGCCAGCGCAGACAGCAGGGGACTGCGAGTGGTGCGCCTGAGCCAGCAGCAGCGCACGAAGCTGGAGGAGACCTACCATACTCCCTTTCAGTTGATGTTGGAAGGGCGCCTTGTCGCCGCCCAGGAGTTCCTCCATCACCTGAGCGATCAGGGCGTGGCGGTGCAGGTGACCAAGTTGGTCATCACGCCGGTGGCTCCCCAGCCGGGGGCGGAGAGCGTGGTGCGCATGGTGGTCCACTTCGACCTCCTGGAGTCGTCGTAGCCTGCTGACTGAGGGGCGGGTGCGGAAAAGAGAAACGCACCCGTGGCAGGCAAGAGTGCCCGTGCGGCTTCGAGATCGCCAGCAGGCGGGCGAGGGACCCAGGGCACTTTTTTTTGGGAGGCGAGAGCCCTCGTGCGAGTGGTAGCAGGTCGCCTTCGCGGGCGTGCCCTGCGCACGGTCCGCGGACTGGCGGTGCGTCCCACCAGCGACCGAGTGAAAACCGCGGTTTTTGATATCCTCGGTCCCACGGTGCGGGGAGCGCGAGTGTTGGACCTCTTCGCCGGCTCTGGCGCCTTGGGCATTGAGGCGCTGAGCCGAGGGGCTGAGAAAGCGACCTTTGTGGAATGCGCGCGGGGACCGCTGCTGGTTCTCCAGCAAAACCTCCAGACTCTAGGCCTTGGCCAGGAAGCGGAGGTGGTCCAAGCGGAGGCGCTGCACTATCTGCGCCGATGGCAAGGCCCCGTGCAGTTCGACATCGTCTTTGCGGATCCCCCTTACGACTTCCAGGAGCACCAGAGCCTGTTGGCGCTTGTGGCAGGCAAGGAGCTCCTTGCGCCCGGGGGTCTCCTGGTCCTGGAGCACCGAACAGGGCTAGAGCCGCAAGAGCCAGGGGGGCGCCTCCAGCTTGTGCGGAGAAAGGTGTTCGGTATCACCACAGTTTCCTGGTTCGCCACGCACGGGGAGAGCCATGAGCACGGTCATCTATCCAGGGACGTTTGACCCGATTACCAACGGCCACGTGGACATCATCGAGCGCGCGGCCGGACTCTTCGACCACGTCATCGTGGCCATTGCGCACAACATCCAGAAGACGCCGCTCTTTTCGATAGAAGAGAGAACGCAGATGATCCTCACCGCCACCCAGCACCTCTCCAATGTGGAGGTGGATAGCTTTGGCGGCCTGCTGGTGGAATATGCGCGGCGCAAAGGTGCCCGGGCCATCATCCGCGGACTGCGCGCGGTGTCAGACTTTGAGTATGAGTTCCAGATGGCCCTCATGAACCGGAGTCTGGCGCCGGAAGTGGTCACCGTCTTTCTCATGCCCAACGAGAGGTATACCTATCTGAACTCTTCCATCGTCAAAGAGGTGGCACGATGCGGGGGCGATATCTCCGCGTTCGTGCCGAGCTTTGTGCATACCAAACTGAAGGAGCGCTTTGCAACTCATGGACCTGATTGCGGAGATCAGAGCAAAGGCTAAGCGACGGATTCGGACCATAGTGCTCCCTGAAGGGGACGAACCGCGTGTCATCCAGGCGGCGCAAATCTTGCATCGTGACGCGCTGGCCAAGGTCATCCTGTTGGGCAACCAGGAGCAAATCCTGGCCAGGGCCAAAGAGCTGAACGTGACGCTGGACAGTATCCCTGTCATTGATCCTGCCCGCAGTGAGCGCCTGGAGGTGTTTGCCCAAACCTATTTTGAGCTTCGAAAGCACAAAGGTGTGACGGCTGCGCAGGCTTTGGAGGTGATGAAGAATCCTCTGTTCTTCGGTGCGATGATGGTACGCCAGGGCTTTGCCGATGGCAGCGTCGCAGGTTCGGTAAACACCACAGGCGACGTGCTGCGGGCCGCACTCCATTGCATTGGCACGGCCCCGGGTATTTCCATTGTCTCCAGTTGCTTCGAGATGGTGCTGCCCCCAGACGGCCGCGTGCTGACCTTTGCCGACTGCGCGGTGGTGCCGGCCCCAACTCCGGAGCAGCTGGCAGACATAGCCATCGCCTCGGCGGCAACGCACCGCGTCCTCACCGGGGAAGAGCCGGTGGTCGCCATGCTTTCGTTTTCTACCAAAGGGAGTGCGCAGCACGACATGGTGGACAAAGTGCGGGCCGCGGTGGAAATTGCACGGCGCAAGGCACCGGAATTGCCGTTGGACGGCGAGCTTCAGGCGGATGCCGCCCTGGTAGAGGCAATTGGCAAGAGGAAAGCGCCTGACAGTCCGGTGGCAGGGAAGGCAAACGTACTCATCTTTCCGGACCTCAATGCGGGGAACATTGCCTACAAGCTTGTGGAGCGGCTGGCGAAGGCACGTGCCGTGGGGCCAGTGATTCAGGGGTTGGCAAAACCGGCAAACGACCTCTCTCGTGGCTGCAGCGTCGAGGACATTGTCGACGTCGTGTGCATCATCAGCCTGATGTCTTGACGCAGGCGTGCTGTCCGCCGCGTTCCGTCGCCTCTGCCTCGCTTCTCCCCGCACCTGGCCATCGCGAGGGGCGTAAGACTGGCGGGAGGGCCAGTGCAATCTGTGGGCATAAACAGCGATGTGGTAGTTGATGGCCGCCGCTTCCATGTGCAGACCAGCTTCCAGAGTGAGACAGGGGAGCTGTCGGCCTCGGTGTTCGAAGACGGGCGACTGGTTGAGCGCCTGAGCCGCCAGGTGCCGAGTGACCTCCCGCCTGAGCATACCCAGGCCCAGGTGGCGGCCCTCCACCAGGAGGCGAGCGAGCGCATCCGGGAGCTCTTCGCCCGGCGCGAGCGATTGCAAGGGCTGGAGCACGCGCCGTCGCACAACCGCCTCGGTTTGGTGCTGTTCCACAGGGGCTTCTACGGGGAGGCGCGCGAGCAGTTCCAACGGGCCATTGCCCTGGACGGGAAACAACCTGAGTACCACAAAAATCTGGGGGACGTCCACTTTGCGCAGAAGCGCTACTCTCAGGCGATAGACTGCTACCGCGTCAGTCTGCAGCACGGCCCCGACTATGCCGATGTGCACCGGGCCTTGGGGCGGGCCTACGCTGAGCTGGGCAGGAGCGAACAGGCCATCGCCCACCTCCGCCAGGCCATCGCCCTCAACGGTAGGTACGGTCTGGCGCATCTGGAGCTGGCAGGCGCGCTTTTGCAAAAGCTCATGCGGCACCAGGCTGGACCCACACCTGCGGCAGTTGCGGAGGTAGCGGACCACACCCGCAAGGCGTTGCGCTTTGGTGGTGGCGACTCGGAAAGGCTGATCGAAGCCCTGCAAGCCCTGCAGCACGGCAAATGGAAACAGGCTCTGGATCTCCTGCGGGCGGCGTGCACGGGCCGGCCAGGCAATGCCGCAACGATAAGGGAACAAGAGCTCCTGCTCCGCCTGGTCACGGAGAGCGGCAGAGAGGGTCCAGAAACGGTGAACCGGCTAGTGGCCGAGTTCGAAGCCCTGGCCGCCGCGCATGACGGATATGCTGACCTGCACAATAGCTTAGGGGTAGCCTATCTGGTTCAAGGGCGCAACTTGCTTCTGCGCGCCGCGGCGGAGTTCAGAAAGGCGCTGCGCCTCAACCCGCTATTCCGCACCGCCAAGCGAAATTTGCGCCTTGTAGAGAATGACGCACGCGGATTCCTCATCCTCCTGCGCACGCTCCTAAAGTGACCGGTGTCCGATTTTCGGTGCCGACCGTAGCCGGAAACTGACCAGTTGCCCCGCTGCAGGGGAATAGAGTGCGCGAGTGTGCTCGAGGAGGCGCAAAGGCCGCACCCAGGGGCCGAGAATCGGCCGCAAACAGCCTCAGGTGCGAGGGACGTGGTATGCTCTTTGCACTTTCTCGTTGAGGCGATAGAGCCTGCTTTTGAGGGCTGTACTGACCTCAGTTTTGTGCCAAATTGAGACGTTTTGCCCGTTGAGGAATCGAGAATGCGGTTGAAGCAGCTGTTTGTCGGTGGTGCTCTGGTGGCTTTGATGATCGTTAGCGGTCAGGCACAGAGCCCCGAGCGAGTTGCTCTGGTGTGCGGGAGACCAGGAGGCATGTGCGTCTATGAGTTGCGCTTTGTCGCTTCGGATACCCTCCTGCCCGACGCGGCATTTGAGCTGGTGTTGCCCCAGGCCTTCGACGTGTCGCGGGTGCAACTGGCCTCGTCGAACGCGCTCAAGGGGGGACTGAGCGTACAGGTGGCGAGGGATACGGTGCGGATCTTTCGCTCAGGGTTGGGGCCGGCAGTGGCGCCGGGCACTTTGGTTGACATTCTCCTGGCGGCAGTGCAACCTCGGAAGGAGGCCTCCGTGAGCACCCAGGCTACCTTGCAGGTCCTTCCTCGTCGCGGCGTTGGCGTACAGTCCTTGCTCTTGCCGGTGACCAGCGACACCACCGGGCTTGCACGTTGACGGGGCCTAGACTGCCATTGGTATGAACTGGACGAAACTGACAATCCTCGCTCTCCTGCTGCTCCTTTTCGGCCTCGCTGGGTTCGCCCCACCGGCCTCGGCAGGTACCATCTCGCCCCTCAAGGTGACGCTCACGGATTCCTCCGCCGGCGTCGCTACTATCTGCCAGGTCGACTTTGGCTTTCCCGGGACTTTGCCCAGGGACGGTCGCATTGTGATAACCTTCCCGGTGGGCTTCTCCGTTGCCGGGGTGGTGATGGCCGCTTCGCCCAATGGCTCGGTGGATGGCGGGTTCCGAGTGGAGACTTTGCCCGCCACGCGGACAGTTACTGTCATCCGGGACGGGACCGGTTCGGTCATACAGGGGCACGACGCGCGCCTCAGTGTGGCCCTGGTGACAAACCCCACGACTCCCGGGAGCTACAAGGTGACGCTGCGGACTACTGATGGCTCCGGCACCACCATCGACGGGCCCGACTCCTCTTCGGCTTTTCAGATCGTCCCCGGCCCGTTGCACCACTTCGTGCTCTCCGGTATCCCTACCTCCCTGACGGCCGGTTCCTCGTTCCCGGACCCGGTCACGGTCACCGCCAAGGATGCCTACAATAACACCGTGACTTCTTATACCGGCACTGTCAGCTGGAGCAGCACCGATCCGTTGGCCTTATTGCCCAGCAGTGGCGGAGGTTTCGTCAACGGGGAAAAGACCTTTGCGGGCTCCGCGTTTACCCTGCGCACGGCAGGGGCGCAGACGGTGACGGTGACGGATGCGGCGGCTGGGGTGTGGCAGCAATCTGGGGCGATTGCGGTGAGTCCTGGGGCTTTGGCCAGCTTCACGTTGAGCAACCCGGGCACGCAGGTGGCGGGAGTTGGATTTGTGCTGTCGGTGAGTGGGGCACGAGACGCGTGGAACAACGCCTGGAGCGGGACGATTGCGGTGAGTTTTGCCGACGGGGGGAGTCACGTGGCGCCGAACGGGAGTGGGCCGAGTTTGAGTGACATTACGGTGACCAATGGGAGTGGGTCAGCGGCGCAGGTGTTGGTGAAGGCGGAGAGTGGGGTGGTGTTGCGGGGGTCTTCGGGAGGGGTCTCGGACGACACTGAGGCGTTCACGGTGGTGCCTGGGGCGCTGGGGGCGTTCACGCTCACGGGACAGCCGTCCTCGGTGACGGCGGGGAGCAGCTTTGGCGCCAACAATGTGACGGTGTCTGCTTATGACCTGTATGGGAACTTGAAGACCAACTACACTGGGCAGGTGTATTTT
>FWPU01001426.1_pt1 | contig 71480 bp, 77 predicted proteins | sample 2228361 | NCBI WGS metagenome assembly FWPU01 (sample SAMEA103939777, study PRJEB20133) | metagenome | reverse complement strand
GACTGGAGTTCAGACGTGTTTAATTCCTAATATAAATAAATAGAGATTATGATTGTCCACACATTTAAGTAATGCCTCTGACATTTCAGGTGTTAGATCTCTTCCCTGCATCAATGTTTCCATAAGTTTTATAAATTGGATTCTATTCAGAGTAGTATCTTCTTTGATAACTTTATATAGTTCTTTAATAAAATATTCAATTAGCTCATGATCATTTGTCTGATAGGATAAACTTAATCCGAAATAAATTATTTCACGTACATCAACGTATATTGTTTGTAAATTTTTAATTGCATATAGTTCAACATTTCTACTGGCTTCGAGAGCTTTATGAGTATACAACTTTGCCTTATATAAATCGTTTTGTTTATGATAAATTCTTGAGCAATAGTAATAATAAAATGGTTGATGTGGATTAAGTTCTATAGCTTTATCGATAAATTCAAGCGAAGATTTATAATCTTCTCTTAAAAATGCAATTTGAGATAGATAAACATAACAATCAGCTTTTAATTCTTTTGAAAAACTTGAGCTACTTATTGCATCATTAATATAATTAGTTGACTGTTCATAATTACCTAATAAAAAGTATGTTTGCCCTATTTTATAAGCTATATAAGGAGATTTATTTTGATTATACTCATTTAATAGAATTTCTAAATTTCTGTTTGCTTTTTTTTCTTTTTCTGTATTTGTAATATCATAACCTACATGATTTATCAAAATTGAAGAATGAATTAATTTATAATTATTTTCATTTAGTGAAGGCACAATTTGTTCATGCACTTTGCCAGTAAATTTTATTTCTTTACTATTTCTAAACAACCTTACATATCTAATTGAGTGTTCCTTGTTGTTATCAACACTTTTTACCGTGCAAAAGTATCCAACTTTATCTGATCTATTAATTAACCTTTTTACCTCTTTAACAGATAAAGGATCTAATCTTTCATCCGCATCGAGATATAAAATCCATTCACCAGGTGAATACTGAAGAGCATAATTTCTGGCTGCCGAAAAATCATTAATCCAATCGAAGTGATAAATTTTTGCATTATATCCTCTTGCAATTTCAAGTGTTCTATCTGTTGAACCTGTATCCACAATCACTATATCATTAACAATATTTTTAACAGATTCAAGACAATCCTTTAAGTATTTTTCTTCATTCTTCACAATCATAGACAATGTTAAAGTACTCATTTCTAACCCCCATCAAGTGATGAATGAGATAATTCATATCCTAATAGGGAATTAACTTTTCCCAAAGCATCTTTTGCTTTTTGATTATCAGGATCATTTTTTACAGCCCATTCAAACATTATCTTAGCTGCTTCATAATTTCCCTGTGATATAAATACATTACCTAAACCATAACAAGCTGAAGAGGACTGCGGATTTAGGTTCAACTCTTTTTCAAAATATTCCTGTGCTTTTGAAATATTATTATTTGCAAGAAATATATTACCTGCAATGTTCAATAATTCATCTTTCTGAATGGTAGCTGATTCATAATCTGTATAATTCTCTAATGCTTTTACTATTGATTCCTGAGCTAAGTCTAATTCTCTCTCTGCTAAAGATAATTTTGTACGTTCAAAGTAATGCTTAAATAAATTTTTACCCATGGGAAAAATAAGATCATGCTTTTTAGTCACCGTTATGTTAAAAATATTTTCATCTGGTACAACTTCCCATTTATTAATAAAAGTTTTTCTATCCATTTCAAAGAAATTATGGCTCTGTTTTATATAATCTTCTATGTAATTATTTGAATGTAAATGATTAATTATATAATCTCTAAGAATTATTACCTTAAAATCTGCCAGACGTGCTCTAAGATAAAAATCATAATCCATATAATTCTTTAAATAATATCTTTCGTCATATCCACCAATTTTTTCTATAACTTCTTTTTTAATTAATGAAACGAAAAGTGTATCATTTACATTATAATTATTATTCCCTTTATAGTATTTGTGCAGGTTATTTATGGGCTCATCTTTTAAATCAATCAAATACTGATTTTCTTTTCTAAATTTATTATTGGTAATACCTACTGCTCCTATTATTGAATCGCTATCTGCAATCTCAATTAAGTTATATATTATTTCATCATTCAATTCATTTTCGCCATTCATGATAAATATTAGATCACCAGTAACTTTTGCTAAGCCAAGATTTATCTTTTCCGGCAATTTTGATTCATCACTATGAAGTACCAACTCAATATTTTTATAATTCTCTTCTAATAATTCCTGATATAATTTATCATTATCACTGGAAATGATCACAATAATTTCTTTAACCAATCTCCCATATTTTTTTAACAATTCCTTGTAATATTTTATAGTATCAACATTATAATTAATAAAAATGAGGAATGATACTTCACCTGTTAATAATTTATTTATAGTTTTATTAACAAATGACTTATTTCTTATTTCATTTATAAATTTATCCACAACCTCTTGAGGATATTTTTTGTTAGAAAATTTTTCGTATGCATTAATAAGAGCTTTAACAGATTCATGCTCGTTAAACTGAAGAGATGTTCGATATGCATTTCGAAGTATTTTTTTTAGATCAATTTTGTTATTCAAAATATTTACTATATATTTAATAAAATTTTCCGAATCACCATATTCAACAATAAAAGAATTATAATTATTTACACAATAACTTTCTGCCCCACCATTTTTTGTTGTAATAACAGGTATCCCACATGCCATAGCTTCCAATAATGGTAATGAAAAACCTTCATACCATGATGTACAAACAACCACAGAAGAAGACCTAATCTCATTTGCCATCTCATAAGTTGAAAGTTTTTCTTTTATGATAATTTCACATTTTAATTCTTGTTCATGATACTTATGGAAATTATATATTGTATTACTACTAAAGCCAACAATAATTTTTAATTTCAAGTTATTTATTCTTAATGAAGAATTTTGTAGAATTTTTAACGAAGCAGCAAGGAAATCAAAACCTTTTAGTGGGTGAGAAGGATCTCCTACAAAAAGAATAGTAGGTTCTTGTTTTTGAGAATCAAATTCAAATGGATAAAAATATTTGTGATTTATACTATTCGGTACATATACTACATCACGACCAAATTTCTCTCTAAATAATTTCACCAAGTGGGTTGATACAGCATATAATTTTACAGGAATTTTATGTAACTCATTAAATAGATGTTTATCTTCCAAAACATTTTCAAAATTATATCCATAATGATAACCTTCATAACCCTGACAGAAATGTATTAACTTATTTATTGGTAAAATATTCAATAGTAATGGAAGGTCAAATATGCTAAAAAATGTCAGTAGCTCTATTGAATCATTTTTGATATCATTAATATTTTTTATCTTAATAAATTTAACATTATACTTAAACCATTCTGGCATTTTTGAAAAAGAATAAACTATAATATTATTTCCAAGTCTATTTAACCATTCTATATATTTAAAAAATACTTTTGTACCTCCCCCTATAATATTTGCACTCTTAATAAAAAATGCAAGATTTTTCTTCATCGAAGTTTCTTGAATATTAGTCCCTATTTTTATTTCATTATATTTAACTAACTTATCTGCTAAATTTGAATCTGTATATTTGTATATATTATAACATTTAGGACATATAAATTCTTTTGATGAACTAACTTTTTCAAAACCAATTTTCAATTTAATATTAAATTCATTTTCACAAATCCCACATTTTAGTTTTAAAATATGAATAATAGAATTAAATATATTGGAAGGTTCAATATTCCAGAAAATGATATCCCCTATATTAATATCAAAATGTTTTTGAATACTTTTAGATTTATCAAAAATTGGAGAATATTCAACAATTTGATTATTCAACTTTATAAATCTAGATAAATAAGATTCAAGAATATTAGCATGGTCCTGTTCTCCCTTTCTGATCATCAGATTAATTTGATTAATTAGATGTTCAACAAAATTAAGTTTTCTAAAACCAGAAAATTTATTCATTACAAATAATTTTAATATATGTCTGATTTCATCTTCATTTATTACCTTCAAAAATTCATTAACCATTATTTCTAAGATTTGAAATATTTTATGAGTCTGACTTTTATTAAAATTATTATTAATCCATTCCAATGTTTTTTTAATATGTATTGACGTAAAACCAGACTTATATAAAAATGCATCTTTTTTTGAAGATAATTTTACTATCTCAAATAATACGTTAGTTAATTTTTCGATATCTTTAAGATTTGTAAATGGGAAAAGTGCTTCAAAGGGATTTTCATTTATAAATTTAATTATTGAATAAGATGAATCAAGAATTCCACCTTCCAAAAATTGAAAAGTTGTTTGTCCCTTATGAATTCTTGTAGTACAAGTTCTTTCAAAGATAAATTTCCTTTTATATTTAGAAGAAATACGCAACCACATATCAAAATCCTGACCCTGTAGTAATTTTTCATCAAAATAGCCTATGTTTTCAAACACACTTTTATGAATCGCTATCGAAATTCCGTTTATATAATTTGTTTTTAATAAACTTATAACTTGAAAATCAACTGGAGGTATATCATACCATATTATCGGGGCAATTTTTTGTTTGGAATCTTCCAAATAAACATTCCAGGCAGTATGGAAAAATTTAATATCAGGATTTTCTATTATTGCATTGAAATGAATTTCTAATTTATTAGGCTCAAAAAAATCATCTGAGGAAAGCCAGCTTATCCACTCACCTTGAGCATGTTTTATACCTGTATTTAACGCTGAGGCAACCCCACCATTTTCTTTATGAATTGCTTTAAATCTTTTATCAAGCGATAAGTATTTTTCAATTACCTCTTTTGTATTATCGGTGCTGCCATCGTTTACAATAATTGCTTCCCAAAGCGGAAAGGTTTGATTAATTAGACTATCAAGTGCTTCACCTAAGTATTGAGCTTGATTATAGGTAGGAACAACTACAGTGAAAATAGGTTTATTTTTATTTATTTTTTTCACCGAATTAAATATTGCAAAAAAAGCTCCCTTAGGTTTATCATATTTAATTCCTAGATTATTATGAGTATGAAAATCTTCGCAAACAAAAAACTGCCATCCTTCTCCAAAATCTTCTGGCAGCCAACCCGATTTATGTTCTTGCCATCTGCCCCCATCTAATCCCCAAGCATCTTTATCAGTCTCATGTCTCTGTTCAATAAAACCTAAAGGTGTGAATATTACAATTTGTTTTGTAATAATCCGTTTAGTTATTTCTAAAAGTCGAAGTGCAACATCTTTTTCTAAATGTTCTATAACATCTAACAAAAAAATTGTTTCAATTGAATTCTCGGGGAATATTTGAATAGCTTGAGACCAATCTGCATTAAGAAATGAATATTTTGTAGTCGATTTATATCTATATTTTTTCTTCAAATATTCAAGATATTGATTATGCGGATCTACACATATATGATACTTGGGAATTATAAACTCCTGTGGACGTATTCCGCAACCTAAGTCTACTACGATATTTGCGGGAAGAATTTTATCTTTGACAATATTAAATAATTCATCTCTTTTAAATTTTTTTATATCCATATTATACCCTTTTATATAAATTCTACTATAACCAGCAACCCTGAATTAACAATACCATTGAAAATACCTTTTGCAGTTATTTTGATAAAACTATTTTCAATAAACTATTTTTCTAATAAGACCATTTTATTTTATAACTGACCATCAAATTAGAAATATAACTAAATTTTGACTGATGTTTTTTGATTCTCAAAAAATTCTTTCATCTCGTTTATTTGTTGTTTTATTTGTTTAATTGATACAATATTAGACAAATCATATATGGAAGATAAGCACCTGTTTATTGCTACTTCCGCACTAATAGGATTAATTTTCATTTTTAATTTGTATATCTCATTAAATATTCCTAATAATTCGTATTTATTTACATAATTCTGTGAATAAATATGATATATCCCTTTCTGGTACAAATTATTTAATAAAATCTTCTCAATTATTTCAGCAAGATATAGTGTTGTTACTCCATTCCACCAGTGATTGATAAATCCATTGACTTCTTTACCAGCTTGACTTTTAGCCCATTCCAATAAAGATCGACTATTTCCATTCTCCTCTCCTATTATCGATGTTCTAATTACCATACAATCACTTGTTTCTCCAGCATTTTTGCTTAGGCCATATAAATCTTCTGCATCGAAATAATCTTCTTCTGTATAATTTCCTTTTTTACCTGAATATACACAGTCAGTAGTTATGTGAAAACATTTTATATTTTTTTTATTACAAAGTTTAGCCAGGTTTCTTGGAAATATTGCATTTATTTTTAATATATCTTCTACTGTATTTTTTGTTATTGTGGGTTTTATAACACCTGCACAATTAATAACAACTTCGCAACCATCCAATAAACGTTCAAGCTTATCTAATGGATCTTGCACAATATCATAATCCTTACGAGAGATTCCTTTTACATTATAACCTTTATGAGAAAAATAAGAGCTTACTGCATATCCAAGCATTCCGCTTGAACCAATAACAGCTAAATTTTTCATTATTACCTCTCTTCAATTTTCCATGGATTCCAGTAATATGCGTCATAACGGAAATCATCATTAATACTTTCAGTCAACTCTGAAGTAGAGAAAAACAACAACTTTGTATCCTCCGTAAGTGACATAAAACCGTTTGCATAACCTGCTGGTATATACAATACTGCAGGAGTTTTTTCTGATAGAACAAATCTATAGACCTGATTATTTTTTGATGGATTTTCCCAATTATCAATTTGAACTGCTGCTACTAATGCAGAACCTTTTATAGCAATAACATACTTTATTTCATTTTTATGAGCGTGCCATGCACGAATGAACCCGCTTTTATGATTATCTACAATATAAAATCTTTTTACCCCAGAGAAGTTAAAATCATTAACAAAGCTAACTGAACCTCTATCATCTACCGCTATTCCACCTTTAATAATTTCGGGTTTAGAATTTAATTTTATCATAAAACCTCTACCTCCTTAAACTTGCTATTCATAAGCTCGAGATAATGATCTTTTAAATAAGCTTGATTAGAATAACGTGGGCTTAACAAATCTTTTATTCTTCTTGTTTCTACCAGATATTTTAATTCTTCAATACCTTCGTCAATGGAATGAATAGATTTAAAACCAAAAGTATCTTTCGCTTTTTGCATTGATACTCTATAATTTCGTGTATCCTGAAATGGCATATCGGTATGTTTAATAATCAGATCAGGGAAGTGCATTCTAATTTGATAGGCTAAGTCCATTATCCGTACATTCTGACGTGCAAGATTGAAAATTCCTCTATGCTCAGATTCTATATTGGCTTTAACTGCCAAAGCTACATCTTTCACATGAAGTAATGGTCTGAATTGATCTCCACCAAATACAGTAATTTCACCTTCAGTATACGCTTTTACAGTAAGAATATTTACAACAAGGTCAAGTCTTATTCTTGAAAATAAATCTCCAACACCAAACAAAGTACCCAGTCTAAAAATTATAGCATTTTTATGTTTAAGATATTTTTCCGCATTCAATTTCGTTTCTGCATATAGAGATAGTGGGTTGGTTGGAGAATTCTCATCAAGCTCTTTATCCTGGGCACCATAAACTGAACACGTTGACGTAAAAATAATTCTACCATCATAATTATCAGCCAGCCATGATACAGAATCTTGATTAATAGATTTCGTTAATTCTGGATTTAACTGGCATGCACCATCTCCAACAATTGCAGCAAGCCATACAACCGCATCTGACCATTGAAGATGTGGTTTAAGCTTTTCTGTATCTCTTACATCACCATAGACAAAATCTACAGGTTTACGAAATGAATCTTCATACAATAATACATCATAAACTCTCACATTATAATTCGAATTTATCAGTAAATCTGTTATAGCACCACCGACATAACCGGCACCCCCTACTACTAATATATTTTTCATTTTACCTTCCTCTTCAATATGTTAATAATTTTTTGAGATGTATTACCATCTCCCAACCATTTTATTTTATCTTTTGAAATTCTATAAGATTCAAAAAATTTTATTGTATCACTTACCATTTTTTTTATCAGCCTATTTTCACCAATCAAAATGCTATTACCATTCTCTACCGATTCGGGTCTTTCAGTGTAATTTCTTGGAACTGCTACTGGAACACCAAGCAAAGGACATTCTTCCTGACTCGTTCCTGAATCTGATACTACACCATATGCATTGTATTGAAGATTCAAATAATCCAGGAAGCCATATGGACCAGTAAGTTTAATATATTTTTTATCATTCAATAAATTATATTTTTTAATCAGTCTAACAGCACGATTAAACTTTACCAATCTTACTTCCATACCTGTTTTTTTCCCAAGCTCATTCAGATAATTAAGGATGTAATTATATTGTTGAACTGATTTTAAATTTTCATTTCGATGGATATCTGCAACAATAAAATCTTTACTTCTTTTCCCATTGGGCATATATTGTTTAACAACTTCTACAATTGTATTACCTACAACATAAATTTTTTCAGGTTCTTTGTTTTCCTGAATTAATCTTTCTTTATAAAGTGGTGTATAAACAAAAACAAGATCAGATACATAATCACAGATAACCCGATTAACCTCTTCTGGCATTCTTCGATCATATGAACGCATTCCGCCTTCTATATGAGCTATTTTATAACCTTCTTTAAAGAGGGGGGCACTTACAAGGACCGAGTTGGAATCTCCCAGAAAAATGATATAATCTGGCTCTATTTTTTTTCTCTTTAATAAATAAATTAGTTCCTTTGATAAATAAGAAAGCTGTTCATAATGAGTTGAACTATTTTTTCCGGTATGAAGAATAAAATCAGGTTTTCTAATTTTTAGTTCATTAAAAAAAATCTTACTTAATTCATCGTCGTAATGCTGGCCTGTATGAATCATTATGTGATCAAAATTTTCATCGAGTTTTTCAAAGACTTTACTCATTCGAATAAAGTCTGGACGAATTCCTGTAACAGTAACTATTTTCCCCATATAACTCTTTTTAAAAAATTGACTACAAATACAATACCACAAATTTGATTGTAAAAAACGGAGAATTTGTAGACAAATATGAATTTATTTATTCTTTTGGCTAATATTGTTCAGGTAGGCTTTTAGCGGACGGATTCCAATTCCTCTGTAAATTTTCTTATATATTCTTCTGCTTCAGCATTCAATTTTGCCTGCTCTTCTTCTTTTTCTTTTTTAAGCTCCTCTATTCTTTTTTGATTCTGCAAAATACTGCTGTTAATATTATTAATCACAGCTCTTTCCTTTTCTTTCATATATTCTTCAGTTTCTTTAATTAATTGATCTTTCTGATTTTTAAGCAAATTTATTTTTTTAACCAGTCTTTGTTTTTCTTCTACTCTATCAATCAAAACTAATCCAGCGATTATCCCTGATATAACCAAACCTACAATAAAACTAATTAATCCCCATTTTAACCCTGAAATAATTACATATCCTAATATCGAATTAAATTCAGAATAATCTGTTACAACTTTATTCGAATAACTTGCAAGTCCACCAATTAAAAAAACAAACATAGCAATAATAGAATTGTTCATCATATTCATAGAAAACGACTTAGCCGGATTAAATTTTTCGACGTGGGGCAACTGAACAATTTGTTCTTCTAAAATTTTTACTTCATTTTCATAATTTTCTTTTATATTCTTTATAGTTTTTTCTAAATTTTCACGCGATTTGATTTTATAATTTTCTAATTCTTTTCTTAACTTTTCTTCTTCAGCAGCATACTCATTTATATACTGAACATATTGCATTAATTTATTTTCAATTTCTTCATAAATCATTTTTTTCATTTGCTCTATAATTAATTCTATTGTTTGAGAATATTTTCTTTCGAACTCTGGATACATGCCTAAAATTAATGTATTTGTAGAATTTAAATAAGTTTGGGTCAATTTTTCTAACAAAATAATACTTTTGTTTACATTATCAGTTAAATATTCCTTTCTAGCTTTCTCTTTCAATAAACTTAATTTATGTGCAATTTTGTTTAATGAATTTTCTTCTACTAAGCGATATGGCTGAACTATATTTGCTATTAAATGAAATGCCGGAGCAAAATCTTTTTCATAAAATATATTATTAATAAAAGCATTATTTAAAAAGTAAGTGAACATCCCAAAGTTATTTAAGTCAAGTGCCACCAAAAGTCGATGCAGATCATATGCTAAAATTTCCCTTATGTAGAAAGATACAATTTCGTCGTTACCCATTTTTAATTCAGTTAGAGCTATGTAAAATTTTGCTGTTATACCATTAATTTTAATATCAATCGCTTCTTTAAAACATTGATTTGCCTTTACGTAATCTTTTTCTTTAAAAAATACAAATCCAGAAAATAAACTTACGATGTAATTTAACTCCTTTTTAACATCATCAGATAATCTTAGTGTATTTATCAACTCTTTAACAGTATTATAAAGGCTTAATGATTTTTCTGGATTATAAAGACTACTATGATATGTAAGTAGAATAGCATGAATTAGATACTTGAAAAAATTATGTTTATAAACATCTCGTTCTATAAAATTAATAATAAGATTAGCATAGTATTCTTTTTCGCTTCTTAATTTAGTTGTAGCCCACTTGGTATAATTTTCTTTTATTGAATTATGAAGGTCATAATATTTTACTTTTGAAAAATTTACTTTCATGAATTCTTCTATTTGATTTAGAAGCCATGACTCATAAATCCAGTAAATTGGGGCATTTGCAAAGGGAATAAAAACTTCTTTTAATTCATCAGGCAAATTAAATGAAAGGATTTTAATATTTTCTTTTATAAATGAAATGTAATCGAATTCACCGTGAAAAGATATTTCAAAATTATCCCGTCCCAATTTATAAAAATAGGTTAAAGTATTATCAATTTCTTTTACTTTTATACTATTTGAATATTGATTAATCATTTTTTGTTTTACTTTCGTTAAATATTCTTTTTAGGAAATGAAATAATAATTTCTGTTCCCTTATTTTTTTGACTTTGTATTATAAACTCTCCACCCATTAACTTTGTAAGACGATAAGCAATGGTTAAACCCAGTCCCACTCCTTCGTATGGTCTTGCATAACCTTCTATTTCCTGACTGAATGGTTGCAAGATTCTCTCTATTTGAGAATTATCTATTCCAATCCCAGAATCTGCTATTATTATCTCTATTTTATTATCTCTTATTTTTGAACCAAGATAAACGTAACCTTGGGCAGTGTATTTTATTGCATTATCAATTAATACATCTATTATCTTTTCTAATTTGATCCAATCAATTTCAATGTATGCATCATCGTTACTAAGCTCAAGTTTGAATGATAAATTTTTCTTTTCTACATCATTAAGTCTTTTTTCATAAACCTTTGTTAAAACTTGATTACAATTTAGAATTACCATTTCAAGTTCAACTTCGTCGGATTCGATTTGTGCTAATTCAACTATATTAGTAAAAGCATTTAATACTCTTCCAAGCACTTCTTTTACAGAATCCATCAATTCCTTTATTGCTACATAATCTTTTGCTGCCAGACAATCATCAATAATTTCTGAATAACCTATAATTCCATTAAATGGTGTTCTAATTTCATGAGATATATTAGCAATAAAAGCAGATTTCATTTTATTGAGTTGAATCTCTTTTAGATAATTCTTTTCAAGTTGTTCTCTGTATTTTGTTTCGTCAGTAACATCTTTTAGGGTTATGATATAAATTTTACTTGGATTTCGATTCTGAAAAGTTGATGTAATTTTGCAATTAAAATGTTGTCCAGATATATGATGATAAAAAAATTGCTGAAATTGATCGTTGGTCTTTTCAAGTATGTTAATATTTTGTTCTATCAAATCGTATAATTGTGGTGGTAAATAATCGTTAATAGTTTGTAAATAAATATTTGATTTATCAAGATTAAAAAGTTTACAAAAATTATCATTAGCATTTTCAAAATATATTCTATTATTATTCGATTTTAATATTAACAATAAATCCGAAATATTTTCGATTATCAATTTTTGTTTCTTTTCTGATTCTTCAATTATTTTTTTCTGATAGATAATATCTGTCAGGTTATTTGCGCTTAAGACATAATTAATCTCAAAAGTATCAATAGTTGAAAATGGTTGGAGTGTAAAGTCCCAATATTGAATTTTACCATGTTTGCTGATTTCAATTAATTTTTTCCACTTGGTACTATTTTTTAAAGAGATATTGAAAATTTCCAGATCATCTTCAGATAAAAATTCTTTCATTATTTCAGATACATCAACATTAAAGAGTCGTTCCATACCACGGGAAAATATTTCTTCAAATGAGCTGGTTGCATAAACAATTTTCTTCTGATTATTAATAATGATTATGGGAACTCTACCATAATCGAGTGCATGATGTAAAGAATCGATTTTCTTTTCAATTATTTTTCTTTGTTCAAGAGATTCAACAGTAATCAGTAAAAACTGATTATATGATAAAAATATTCTGGTAATATCAACTTGATATATAGAATCGGCATGATTTTGTATTACTGAAATTGTAAGGTCTGTTTTTAAGTTTTTATATTTGCTTTCAACAAATCCTTTAACAAAGTTTAAAAATTCAGATCCTGGATTTAAGCGATTTAGATTATCTTTAACATTTAACCTAAAGAGTTCCGTAAATTTTTTATTACAGAAAACAATTTCTAATAATGGCGATACTACAGCCAGAGCTTTATCATCTGGTAATTCTTTATAATGAAAAAATTCCTTGTCGGAATTCGTAAGATTTTCTTTTAGATTTATCCAGTCAGGCATATAGATTTCAACTTATGTGTATACTTTTAATTATTATTCCATCTTTTACACCTCTATTTTCATCACTCTGCGAATGATGAATATTTAGATTAATTGAAGCATATTTATTCAAAAACTTTATTAAACAGCTATTTATATAATTAAATTCTTTATTCAATGAAATGATGAAATCGCGTGATAAAGAATCAATTGTTAACTTATCTGTAATAATATTTGGCCTTTTGACACTGATAGATTTAAATTGTTCAAAAAACTCATTAAGTGCATCTAAATTTTTTTCGGTTTCAATTTCTGTAAGATCAGATTTTATATGTGTAATCAGAATAATTAGAACAGTTATTTCGGCAGCATACCCCTCTATTCCCTTTTTAATTTTATACTCTATAGTTCTAAATTTACTTAACTCATTAAGATAAATTGTTGAATCGAATTCAAAACCATTCAGTTCAAAGACGATATGAATTTTATCTGTTTGATTATTAATCTTTATTAATTTCCATCCATAGGTTGCAAGGAGTGCAGTTGCTGGTGAAATTAAAATTGAATCATTTATTGAATTTGATACATAAGAATAGGAATTAGTCTTTTTATAATATTTTGGATTGCCCGTTGACTTTTTATAATCAGAATTTGGGCTGATATTTGTAATTTTTTCCAACATGCCTTCTCCTCCGATTTATTATCGAAGGAAAAGGCAATTTTTTTAATTTTGTAATTACAATCAATCAGTTTTAATCATGCGGTTTTCATCAATATAATCAATTAATTGTGGATTTTGCAGATAAATTAATTGTTGAACAAATTTATTGATGCGTTCTACAGATTCATTGATTGTTTTTAATTCATCAGACAATTTAGATTTTTCTTCTTCGCTTAATTCATTTTCGATAGTTTTAAGGGATAGAACAAGACTGCTCAATGGATTATTAATTTTATGACCAATTGTACATGCCATTTCAATAACTGCTTTATTATGTTCAGCATCCTTAAGTTCATTCTGCAGATTATAAATACGAATCCCCGAACGTATTCTTGCAAGTAATTCCTGATTTTCTACAGGTTTAACAAGAAAATCATCAGCTCCTATATCAAGACCCATAATTCTATCTTTTAATGATGAGCGTGCAGTTAAAATTATAAAATATATACTTTTATATTTTTCATCCCCTTTCAAAATATTACACAAGGCAAGGCCATCTAAAACCGGCATAGTCCAATCTGCAAGTATTACCTTGGGAGAAAAAGTCTTTAATACCTCTAATGCATCTTCTCCATTAACAGCTGTAACTACTTCGTAGTTATTTCTTGTTAATAATTTTTCGAGGATGAATCTTGTATCTTTCTCGTCTTCCACTACTAAGATTTTATCTTTCATAGATAAGCCTATTTACTTTTTGAATTAATTTTTCAAAACTTACTATTGGCTTTAGGATTATATCATCAGCAAGACTTTCCCTTAAGAGATTATCTCCGCAATAATTCGGAGAATAAGCTGTTACTAATATAATAGGTAAAAACAAATTATTAAAATTTTCTTTTATATATCTTGATAATTTTATTCCATCATATTTTTCTGAATTTAAGTAAGTATTTCTCAAATTTATATCCATAATTATTAATGAAATCTTTTCGTTTTTAATTGCAGATATGATTTCTTCTCCATCTTCAAGTATTATTATATCCATGCCAAGTTTGCGAAATAAAATACGGTAAAATTCTTGTAATATATTATCGTCTTCAATAATTAATATTTTATGGTCGTCTGTCATATATCAGTTAATATATTTGAGAGTTATACTAATTCTTCTATTAACATAGCTATACGGATCATTAGGATCGCGAAGCCTTGTATCAGCATAACCACGAATTTCATCAATTTGTTTTTCCGATACTCCACCTGCTACAAGTGCTCTTTTAGCAGAATTCGCTCTATCAGCACTTAATTCAAAGTTAGTATAGCCTGTTCCATCATTTCTGTATTGGCGTGAATCTGTATGCCCTTCAATAATAATTTTATTTTTCAACTTTGAAATTTCAGAACCAACTTTTAATAAAAGTTTTCTGGCTTCAGGTTTTAATTCGGAGGTCCCAATTTCAAAGAAAATATCATTTGCTGAATCGATTAATTCAATTCTCAATCCTTCTTTTACAACTTCTATTTTAACCTGATCGATTAACTTCATTAATTCGGTATCTTCCGATAAATCTTCTTTTAATTTTTCTGCCATTTTCTCAAGCTCTTTTTTTTCAAATTCTTTTTGTTTAATCTCTTCCTGCAATTTTATATCTAATATTTGAGGGGAAGAACCATCAAATAGATTTTTACTTTTATTTGAAAATCCAATTGGATCAGAAAAATATGCTGCTACTGCCTGTTTAACTTCTTCACTTTGACCTAAAACCCACAATACGATAAAAAGAGCCATCATTGCGGTAACAAAATCTGCATAAGCTACTTTCCATGCTCCACCATGATGTCCACCATGATTTTTTTTGACTTTTTTTATAATGGGTGGCTCATCAAAGTGAACTTCTTGTGGTGGAGGCGTATCCTGCTTCATTGTTGGTCTTTTATTTGCAACCTCAGGCATTACTTCTTCCCTCTTAATGCATTTTCCAATTCTTGAAACGTTGGTCTATAATCTGAAAAAATATTTCTTCTTGCCATCTCTGCAGCTACAAATGGAGGATTTCCTTTAACATAAGCAAGAATAAATGTTTTTATTATTACTAAATCCTGAATTTTTTCACTTACTATATGATGAAGGTTTGCTGAAATGGGACTAACAAAACCATAACAAAATAAAACACCAAGAAAAGTTCCTACTAAAGCTGCAGCAACATGGTGTCCAACTGCTTCAGGCCCTTCGTTAATTGATGCCATAGTAACTATAACTCCCAATACAGCAGCAACAATACCTAAACCTGGCAATGAATCACCTACTCTTCCAATAGTTTCTGAAACCGGTTTATTTTCGTTCTCATATGTTTCTATTTCAGCATCCATCATTGCCTCTAATTCATGTGGGGGAACTGAACCCGCAAGCATAACTTTCATAGTATCACAAAAGAAATCCCTTTTGATCGCGTCATTAATAAAACTTTTGCTTTTCGATAGTATATCACTTTTTTCCGGAGCTTCGATATGTTTTTCAATAGCAAGTAATCCTTCCCTTTGTGCAGTTAGAAATAATGTACTGAATGCTCTTAGCATCTCTATATATTCTTCTTTTGATGTAGAATGATTTTTAAATAATAATGGAAGTTGTGATACTATTTTTTTAAGTAATGAAGGAGGGGCTGCTATTAATACACTACCGACAGCTGCTCCACCTATAATCAAAAATTCTGCAATTTGAAATAATAATACAATATTACCACCAGCAATTAAAAAGCCGGAAATTACTGAAATAATTACCACTGCAATTCCAATAATAACAAACATTATTATTCCCTATTTTGAATTTAAGATTTCAAGTACTTCAAATTCATGAATTAATTCTTGATATTTACTGTAAATTTCTATCCAGTCAGTTTTTTCTTCGTTTAGTAACATTTCAATTTCATGGCAAACATTCGACATTGTATTAAATCCAAGAGAACCGCTTGAACCTTTTAATTCGTGTGCAATTGTTTTCAATAAATTTATATTTTTTACTCTAATGGAATTTTCCATATCTTTCAACTTTTGAGGTGCATTTGCTATAAAAAATTTTTTCATACTTTCCATAATTTCTTTTTTATCAAAGTCATTTAATGAACCTTCTTTTTTAATCTTCATTAAAAAATCTTTTCCAATTACATCATTGATCCCTTTCAATAAAACTCTTTTGCTTAATGGTTTTGATATCACATGATTTGCACCTGCTTCTACAGCAGCTATTACATTTTTTCTATCTGTATGGCCACTAATAACAATTATTGGAATTTTTTTTAGATCATCGAGAATTTTTATAATTTTTATAGTTCGCAATCCATCAAGATTTGGCATCATTAAATCAACAAAAATTAAGCATGGTCTATATTCGATTGCTTTCTGTATACCTTCAAGTCCATCGTTACATGTGATAACTTCTATATTATATTCAGACAAAAAGCTTTTGAAGAGTGATTGTATCACTTCAGAGTCATCAATAACCAAAATCCTAACCTTATCATCTAATGGTATTGCCATTATTTTACCTTTTGAATTTTATACTTCGTTAAATCAACTTTATCTACTGAATTTACTTTAGATGCTTCTAAAGAATATTGAATTACTTTTTCATAAACCTCACCTCGATATATTTGAACAGAATTAGGAGCAGTAATTCCAATTTTCACTTGATTCTCTGAAATCGATATTACTTTGATGCTTATATCAGAGCCAATTTTAATTTCTTCGTCAATTTTTCTTGTTAGTACTAACATTCTTCTTTCTCAACAAATAAGTTATAATAAAGTGAATATTTATCAGATTCTAATATTTTTTGATAACCTGTTTTTTCCATTTGATTAATATATACAGGTGCTTTGAGATTAATCGTAATTTTTAGAGGATCTGGATTTAGAATAACTATACCAAAAGCTTCGTGATTTTCTTCCTGAGGATAATTTTCATCAATTAGTCTCAATGCGAATAAAGGAAAAGCTATCTCTGGCTTTTCAATTGAGTTAAGCCAGTAAAATATATTGTCTTCAGGTTTAATTAAGAGGAATTTTTTAAATTCCTCAAAGCCAATTAAACCTTCTTTGAATGTAATGACTAAGTCATCAGAAAATTCTATTTCACCAAATTGTTTTGTTATTATTTTCATATTACTCACTTTAATATTACTATATCAACTCTTCTATTTAATGCTCTTGTTTCCGGTAAATCATTTGAAGCAATTGGTTTGTATTCAGCATAACCAACAACTGAAATTTTATCTGGAGACAAATTTTCATTTTGAATTAAATAATAAGCTGTACTTAAAGCACGGTCAACAGACAAATGCCAATTTGATGGATATTGAGGAGTATTAATTGGTACATTATCTGTGTGACCTTCAATACGAATATCGTTTGGCAAATTTCGAATGATTTGAGCAATTCTTTTTAAAACTAATTTTGAATTTTCACTAAGTGTTGCCTTACCAGATGGGAACAAAATATCATCAAGAATATGAATGGTAATACCTCGTTCATTCTGTTCAAGGCGAATTGAATTGTTATAATTGTACATTGCAATTAATTTTGTTAAGTCTTCTGCTAATTTATCTTTTGGAGTAGGAATAATTTTTTCGCTACCATTGAAAACAACTTTAGATTCACTTCCAAATATACTTCCTAATGCAGCAACCACTCCTTTATATTTCCCTGAATCGATGCTTGACATTGCATAGAGAATTATAAACAATCCAAGTAGCAGAGTAATTAAATCTGCATAAGTAATCAAATACCTATCTTTATCGCTTTCTTCGTGGAAGAAGAATTCGTCTGTTTCTAAGCGCTCTTTCTTTCCAATTGTTCGCTTTGGGGCAGCATACCTATTAATCGGGCTTTCATTACCGATGGTATTTCCCCGCTCAATAATGTTATTACTCCTTCCACCGAGATTTCCATCATATGTTTTTCTTCTAGATGACATTTTTTTAATCTATCTCCAATTGGCAACCAAATTATATTGGCTGTAAAAATTCCCCATAAAGTTGCAATAAAAGCCGTAGCAATATTTCTGATTAATGCATTTGGATCCGACCCGGCATTTGCGAGTGTCATTATCAGACCCATTACTGTTCCTATAATTCCCATAGTAGGGGCATAACCACCCATCTTAGTAAAAATAAAAATATTTGAAAAATGTCGTTCCTGCATTGTTCTTATTTCAAGCTGTGCCAGATTGTAAAGAGAATCAATATCCAGACCATCAATTGCGTATTTTGTCATTTTCTGTGGAAATTTATAAGGAAATTTATAAAGATCTTTTTCTATTGCTAATAAACCTTCTCTTCTTGCTTTTATCGAAAGTTCTATAAACACATCAACAACTTTTTTTGTATCAATTTGTGGTGGAAAGTAAGCTAATTTTATTAAAGAAAACATTTTTTTAAAATTCTCTATTCCAAAACCTATAATTATTGCAGAAAATGTTCCACCAAGAACAATTAATAATGACGAAAATATAAATAATGCCCTTATCGAACCTCCTTCGATTATGAAAGCACCAAAGATAGAAAATACACCCAAGCCTAATCCCAATAATGCACCAGATTTTTTCATTATAAATAATCCATAATTGATTTTGGTAAAATTGATGCAGCAAGTTTATATGATAATTGCAGGAGATAATCTTGATATTGTAAATCTATTGCCAGTTGACCAGGATCAATTTCTTTTCTTTTAGATAAAAAGCTCTGCGAATCCTGCAACTGTTTAGATAAAATCGTATTTATATCTTCAAGACGATTATATTTTTCTCCCATTAATGATTGAATTGACAGTATCTCTTTATATGCTGCATTTAATCTGTCTTTAAGTGTTTGATTAGGAGCTATCCCTGCATCAAGTGAATCAATTATATCATTAATTGTATTTAATAAATCCGAGTTTACTATTTTATCACCTGATACATTGATTGTATCTTTAATCCCGTTTGCAATTTGTACCTTAACTTCTCCAGCTAAATCATTTGAATTTGTTACTGCCATCCCATTTGAATCTATTGACCAGGGTTCCAAAGAATAATTTGTCCCAGCAAATACATACATGTCGTTGTATTTTGTATTTAGATTTTGAACAATTGCTTCAAGTGATGCTCGAACAGATTGTGCAACAGTTTTGAAATTCGCATTTATGGGATTATCAATATTTACAATCTGAGTAATAATTTTTTGAGTTTCATTTCCAATATTTTCAAGTGCACTTAATGTAACATTTATAAATTCTTTTGAGTAGTCGATATTTTTTTGAAAAGTTTCAATCTTTTTTATTTGAGAATTTATTTTTATTATTTCCAGTGAGTTAAATAAATCGTCACTCAGCTTTTCTATTTTGCTATTAGTTATAAGTTGATTCTGAATTTTAAATTTTCTTTCGTTCAGTTCGTTTTGATTGTAAATATATTTTTGACTTAATATGTTATCTGTGATTCTCATTTATTAAACCATCTCAATTAATGTTTTTAACATTTCATCCGATGCTTTTATTAACCTTGCAGCTGCTTCGTATACCCTTTGAAATCGGATTACATTGGTCATCTCTTCATCAATAGAAACTCCTGAATATGAGGACTTCTGTAATTCAAGTTGTTGTAAAACCATTTCACTCGTTTCTATTCTGCTATCACTTGTAACTTTTTCAAGACCGAATTCATTTAATATCGTAGAGTAGGATTCAAGTATTGACTTATCCCCAAGTTCCGGGAATTTCTTATCGATTAATCTTGCTATGCTATTTGCTATTTCTCCATTCCCATCATTACCTGTTAGATTTGAAGCAGCAATATAACCTGGATTATTTAATATATCCGGATTTATTTGAATTTTACCATCAACAAAAGCATCTTCAACTTCGCCATTACTCCATACACCAAAGAAAGGAATATTTGTAAGCGAAACTCCATTCTGAACCAATGTATAACCCTGAAGATGAAGTTCATTTACTTTTTGAATAAAAGTTTTTGCAAGATTTTCTAAATCACTTTTATATTTTGGTATTTTATTTGAGTACAAATCTGTTATAGCATTGAGTTCTCCACTGTTTAAAATTACTGAAGTAGTAGTATCGGTCTTAGGTACAATTTTCAATTTATTGCCATCAAGCTTTACTTCAAATTCAGTATAAACATTACTATCTGCAGCTTGAACTCCTCCCACACTTACAGATACAGTGCCAAATTCATTATGCTGAACACTAATATTGGCTAACTCACTCAATTTAATTAGTAATGAATCTCTTCTATCCATTAATTCACTTGCTTTAATACCAACAGCTTCATTTTCGTAGATTTTTCTGTTAAGTTCATAAACTTCTTTTAGATAAGTATTTAATTGATTTACTTTATCTACAGCATCCCTTTGAAGTAAATAATGAACGGAATCAATGCTATCGAACACATCTTTAAATCTTTCACTTAATCTTTGAGCTTTTTCAATTATCTGGCTTCTAAATTGTAATGAAGTGGGATTAGTTGTTAATTGATCCCACGAATTAAAAAAATCACTAAAATAAGTAGACAAACCATAGTCACCTGGTTCAGATAAAATAGTTTCAATTTGCTGTAGAAGTTCAGAACGTTTATTTGCATCAGAATAGGTAGATTTAAATTGACGAATTTGATTTTCAATCAAATCATTTTTTACCCTAACAATATCCTGAATCTTAACACCCATACCCATCCCAGCCTGAGTTTGCTCGGTACCAAAAACAACTTTCTGCCTTGTATAATCAGCATTGCCAGCATTAGAAATATTTTGAGAAGTCACATCCAGAGCGCGCTGGTATGTTGACATAGTCCTAACTGATATGTCAAATATTCTTCCAATACCCATTACTAAACTCTTTTGTTAACAAGATTATTTTCACCCTTACCAAATACGGAATAGATTGTATTGCGAATAATATTCCTCGAAACATTAACTAGAACAGTAATATGAGAATTAAGCTTAACTATCTCAGCTGCTTTATTTTTGATTGCATCCCTTCTTGCTTTAATTTCAATAAAGTTTTTGTTGGGCAAAGAATTAATTAATTCTTCAATTGAACCATTTTTAAGTTTAATTGAATAATCTTCTGCCAATTCAAAAGTCAGTTTTTTCCTATATTTTTCTTCTTTACTAATAGTTGAAAGTAATTTTTGTTCATCATCAACTGCTTTATCAAGCAGAGCCATATCATTATTAAGCAGTGCATCTTTTTTCATTTTGACTACTTCAAAAAGTTGATCAAAATTTTTTTGCTGCCTTTCGAGCGATTTTTTTAATTCTTCGAGTTTCATGATTTATTCTCACTAAAATGATTTAAATAACTCATTACTTTTGTTATATAATTTTGAGTTTCCTCAAAAGGTGGTATTCCTTTATATTTTTCAACATTATGTGGACCTGCATTATAAGCAGCCAGAGCCAATTTTAAATCGCCATTATATTGTCGAAGCATTTTAGCAAGATATTTAGTACCACCATAAATATTTTCTTTTGGGTCAAATACATTTCTTACTCCCATTTCGGCTGCTGTACTATCCATTAATTGCATTAATCCCTTTGCTTTAACAGGCGATACAGCTCTATGATTGGCAGCTGATTCAGCTAATATAACAGATTTTATAACATTCTTATCAATCCCAAATTCTTTTGATGCTTCTTCTATTAATTCCTCGTACTTCTTTAATCTATTTAATGATTCACTGCTTGGTTGAACTTTAGGTATAAAATCTTCAGAATTTTTATTTCTTTCTATTTTTTCTAATGAACTATTCAATTTAACTTTTAATTCAGAATCCATCTCCTCACCAGTAATTTTTTTATATAGAATTTCTGCAATACCTAAACTCCTTTTTTCAGAAATGAATGAAGCTACATGTTGTTCGAATAGTGTATCAAATATTTCGTTACCATACCCTTCTTCTCCAAATAAACCATCCGTAGTTTTATTCATAGCTTTAAGAAGCATTGATGTGAATAGACTTTCAAATTCTTTAGTAGCTTTTGCAATCTTTGCTTTTTCATTCTGGTCGTAATGACCTTTTATCTCTTGCATTTGGGAGATGTGTTTATTCACATCAGTTATTTTTAATGATATTTTTTCCATACTACATTATCACCAATTCTGCTATTAATGCACCTGCTTCTTTTAGTGCCTGAAAGATTGCAATTATATCTCTGGGAGAAACTTTTAATGAATTAAGTGCTGCAGCAACTTCCTGCACATTCGTTGCTCCTTGAATTGCAATTGTTCTTGTTGAATCCTGAGTAACGTAAGGTACAAGATTATTAAATACCACTGTTGATCCTCTCGAAAAAACACCTGGCTGAGAAATAATTGGATACGATCTAATTTGAATATTTAGACCACCATGAGTTATCGACACAGGTAAAATCTTGACATTATTACCTGCTATGACCGTTCCAGTTCTTTCATTCAATACTACTCTTGCTATTTCATCTACTTGAATATTAATACTTTCCAGTTCTGATAAAAAAGAAATTAAATTATTCTGTCTTTCCTGAGGTACACTTACTTTAATTTCTGCAGCATCAAGAGCCTTAGCAATTTCACCACCAAATTTTGAATTGATTGCATTACAAATATTATATGCAGTAGTTATATCTGGCTGCTTAAGATAGACAGATATTTCAGAATCTATGTTTTCAAAAAAATTAATTTGTTCTTTCAATAAACCACCTCGAGGTACTCTTCCTGCAAGTGTATGATTCTTTGAAATTCTATTTCCAGTAATTGTATTTATATCATATCCTCCGACTGATACTGAACCCTGTGCAAATCCATATACTTTGCCATCTATCCCAGAAAGAGGTGTAATTAAAAGAGTTCCTCCCTGCAAACTTGTAGCATCACCAAGCGATGAAACTATAACATCAAATTCAGCCCCAGGTTTTAAATTTTTATTTAATGATGCAGTAACCATTACAGCGGCTACATTTTTTGTTCTAACATCTGTTTGTGGGACTGTAATCCCAAATTTTTTTAACATACTTGTTATTGATTGTATTGTAAAAGAAGAACGATAACTATCTCCAGTACCAGCAAGTCCAACCACTAAACCGTAGCCGATTAACTGCTCTGTTCCATAATCGCTTATATATGCCACATCTTTAATTCTTTGTGCTTCAAGAATTTGAAAATGTGTAAATATTATAAATATTAATAAAAGGATTATATTTTTTCTTCTCATGGCTTTACCTAAAATAACCAGTGAAATAATCTTGTTAATATTCCTGGTTTTTGTGATGAATCAATTAATCCGTTGCCTTCGAATGTTATTTCTGCATCAGAAATGTTATATGAGTAAACAGAATTTTCCGAAGAAATATCACTAGGTCTTACTATCCCTGTAATTTTAATTAATTGTTCTTCTCCGTTTATTACAATTTTTCTGCTCCCACGAATTCTAAGATTCCCGTTTCCGTAAACAGAATCAACAATTGCACTGATTTTTGTTTTAACAACACCAGAAGTTTTTGTTGAGCCAGAACCGGTAAATGAATTATCAGTTCCAAAAGATATATCAGTTTTAGGTAGATTTGTTTTATCGATGCTACCTGAAAAATTTCCACCAAGAGAGCTATTTCTACCAGCTGAAGTTTCTGCATTATTCGATGCTTGAGAAGATTCAAGAACTATGATTGTTATTGCATCTCCAATCTGAAAAGCTTTATTATCTGAGAACAACGAATATAATGAACTCTGTCTCATACTTTGAGCAAAGTTAATAGTAAAAACTAACCAAATAATGACTATCATTCTCTTCATGGTTCTACTCAATTAATGATACATTATATTTGTCAATAATTCTTGCTTTAAAAATTTTATTATCACTTGTTATTACTCTGATAATCTCTCCAATTCTACCTTCTTCTTTTGCAATTACTTCTGTTGAAATATCGACTCCATTTCCACCAGCATGAAGAATTAATTTGTCGTTGAAAAATACATCCGGGTTTTTCTCTATATATTCTTCTATAAGAACAGAGCCAATTTTTATAGACGATTTAGCTCGGTAACCTTGATCAAAATCTATATTTGTAACAGGATTCCCGCGTAAATTCGATATATTTACTATTTTCTCTTCAAATAAATAATTAGATAATAATTCATTTCTATTTATATCTTTAAGAGCTATGAGTACTTTTTGATATAATTTTATTTTTAGTGTAATAACAGATAAACTTATATTTTTCCTTTTATCATATACTATAACAGGAACAAATGCATAATTTTTGTTTATTTTGAATTCTCTATCATTATCCAGCTCAAGTTTATTATAATTTTTTGGTAAATCAGCAATCTCAAACTCATACCGTACGAAATTAGACAATCTCTTGTCTAAAAAGCTTTTCAGTTGAGATTCAATAGCTTTATTTTCATTAAATAAAACTTGTGTAAATATGAATAGTATAGAAATCATTTTTAACTTCTCTTAAGGTTATTTGCAATTGTCATCATATCTTCAACTGTTTTAACTGTTTTTGAATTAATTTCATAAGCTCTTTGTGCTGTAATCATTGCAATCATTTCTTCAACTATATCAACATTAGAAGATTCAAGATAGCCTTGATGAATTTCTCCAAAACTTTCGCTACCAGGTGTACCTAAAATTGGCTGACCGGAAGCTGGAGATTCTGCGTATAGATTATCTCCGAGAGCAATTAAACCTCCATTATTAATAAATCTTGCCAATTCAATAGTGCCAAGCGTAATTAATGAGCCATCTATTTGACGAGCATTTACAGTTCCATCTTTAGCGATTTGTAAATCTACTACATTATCGGTAATTGCGATTCCTGGTTCCAATTCATAGCCACTAGCTGTAACAATCCTTCCATCTGCATTTAGTTTGAAAGAGCCATCACGAGTGTAAGCAATCGTTCCATCACTTTTTCTTACCTGGAAAAACCCATCCCCATAAATTGCCAGATCAAGCTGATTATTCGTAGCAACTAAATCTCCCTGCAAAAATATTTTCTGAGTTGATGCTGGCTTAACTCCATTACCTACCTGAATTTTATTATTTGTATTTTCAAAAATACCAGGTGTTGTAGTAGAAAGTGGATTGATGCTTACCTCCTGATACATTAAATCCTGAAATTCTGCTTTGTTCTTTTTAAAGCCTGTTGTGTTTATGTTGGCAATGTTGTTAGAAATAACTTCAATATTAATTTGCTGTGCATACATACCCGAAGCTGCTGTTCTTAATGCTCTTGTGGGCATTTCTCACCTCACTAATTAAATTTTACCAATTTGATTAGCCTGATCTAATGATTGATCAAGTGCATTAATTATCTTTTGTGCACGCTCATAAGCTTTATTTAATTGTATCATAGTTTCCATCTCGAGTATTGGATTTGTATTCGATTCTTCCAAATAACCTTGAGAAATTCTGAATTCATCCTGATTTGCCTCCATAAAATTTTCTTCTGTTATTAGAAAATTTGACTCGCCTTTTCTAATAAGTTCTTCAGATTCATCTACTTTGACTATCAATAGTGTATCTATATAATGTTCATCGATTTTTATCTCTCCTGCTGTTGATATTAAAATAGAAGAACCTTTTTGTCGAAGTGTATCTTCAAGAAATATACTACCATTTTTCCCGAGTACTTTTCTTCCATTTGCATCGGTCAGATAACCATCATCTGAAAATTGAAATCTTCCATTTCTTGTCAGTTCAAGAGTTCCATCATCATTTTTTACTATAAAGAATCCTGTACCACTAATTGCTAAATCCAGTGGATTTGATGTTTGAATTAGATCACCCTGCTGTTGACTTGTTAATTTTTTAATCTGAGATTCACCAGCTTCGTTTATATATTCCGAAAATGGGATTTCTCTCTTGTATGCAGTGGTATTAATATTTGCAATGTTATTAGCAATTACTTCGATATTTTTTGATCTTTGATCCATACTCCTGGCAACTGTATAAATTCCCTTTATCATAGACAACTCCATTATAGTTTTTCATATTCGAGATATTTCAGTCTTGCTGCAAGCATTAATTCTCCTTTTGATATCCTAAGTTCTTTTGCTTTTTTGGTTATATTTTTTTCAGATAATTTTTTTACTGGTAAATTGTGAATTAATTCTCTCCTCGACTTTGTTTTTTTATCTTCTAACTTCGATGGTACTTTCTCTTCTCTAAGCAATTTAATTTTATTTTTTAGATGCATATTTTCTTTCTTTTGAATACTCAGAACAATTCTTCTGATAGCAATAAAAGAAAGCAAGAATACTGAAATAATAATAAATAGCTTTGCTCCAAAAGAAAGACCGAGAAACAATTGAATCAATGACTTTTTTGGTTTGAAATAGGGTACTTCTGTAATTTTCACTTTACTAAAACTATCCGGATTATTAATCTGTTTTTGTTCGCTTTTTGTTTTTAATTTAGCTGCAAGGATCTGTTCTGCAACTAAATTTCTTATATCAATCGAATCATCTGATGTAGTATTATTTTCTACAAAAGCATTTTGTGATGTTTTATTCAGCTGGCTATCAATATTAACTTGAGCATTTATAAAAGTATAAAATGCGAGCAATATAAAAATTAATTTTTTCATTCTTTTAATTCCCTTTTTAATGGAAATAAGAGATGAATGCTTGTTCCCTTAAGTGGTAAAGAATCAAATTCTGCCTTACCTTCACTTTTTTTCATTAATTCTTTAATAATTTTGATAGTAAGATTTGAAACATAATCCGATGGTGCACCAAAATTATTCCAATAGTCAGTAATGAACACAGAAAGAACCACAACTTCGTTCACATATTTTGTTTGAATAACTATACCGCTCCCACTTTTTGATTTCTTTTTAATCATCGAAAAGATATTTGTTAAAATTTGCTTTATTTCCTTTGGAGTTGTTAAAATTGGAGGAAGATGCTCTTCAAGGTCTAATGCACACTCTAATCCTAAGTTTATAAGTGTAGAATTAATTATGCTATAAAATTCTTTTATAACAGAATTAATATCACACGGCAAATTTTGTTTTGTTTGAGTTGAACTAATATCATTAAACTTAAGTAATTTTTGCGACAACCCACTTAGTCTTGAAATTCTTTCTCGAATTTTTTCATATATCTCGGATTCGGCTTTCCCATTAATGCTCTCTATATAATCAACACCACTTTGAATTACCTGCAGTGAATTTAACATATCCTGAATAATACCTTCAGCAAATTCACCAACTGCATATAATTTAAAATCGTTATTAAGTTTTGATTCATATAGTTGAACTTCATCATAGAGTTTATTTATTGTTTTTTTCTGATTTATTGTTACAATTTGAGGAATGATAATCCCAAGCAAAATATAAATAGCCTGATTTTCAAGTGAGTTTTCCGATATTTTACTTGGTGGTCCTAATACTGAAAGAACACCCAAATTATTTTTAATATAACTAATCGGGAAAATTGTCTGATATAACTTTACACCTTCTGTAGTATATGTATCCAAATCGGGAATCAAGGTTGGTTTATTTGTTTCAAAAATCCAATCAAGTATACCATTTTTAAGTGCTTTACTTACAAGATTATTCTGCATAATTGACACTTTCGGATTTACTGCAACCAATTTTCTTTTCGTATCATCAAACAAAAAGAGATCTACTTCTTTCGATGAAATAATTCTTTTTACATATTGACAGAGAAGTTCGTGTATTTCTTCTGGGGTTTTCAGGTCTTTTACAGATCTCTGAAAATTATAAAGGTGCTGAAAAATGTAATTATACTTTTCAAAAAGATTAGATTTATTCTGATATGTTTCGATGCTAATCTTTTTGTATTCTTCAGTATCGCCACCTTTCGTAAAGTACTGAAGAGTTTTTGAAAATGGTTCGTACTTAAGAGTATTTTCTTTAATCAGTCTCAAATTAAATACCTCAATGAATCTATTTGAAGTAATACTGGTTCACGATACATAGAAATAAAATTTTCTATATCATCAGGCTCTTTAAGTTGAAGAATTTCGGCTGCTTCGTGACATAATTCCATATCGTCGTCCCAATTAAATTTTGCAAGCTGAAGTTTTTGTGTCATATAATCTGCGAAATGAATAACAGAGGTCAGTATTTTAGTATTTATAGATAAATTCGGAGAATGATGATATTTAACCATTTCACAAATTGAATCTGGTATATTCCAGTTTTTCAGTAATATATAACCTATATTTTGGTGATCCATCCCCAGCTGCATATTTTCTGCTTCCTGGTATTTTATACCTTTTTTTACATTTTCAATAATTGATATAAAATCGCTATGCATATATCGATGAATAACAGATATGCCAAGGTCGTGAAGCAATCCACTAATAAAAATATCATTACTTTCACGAATACCAAGGTCGTCTGCAATTTTTTTTGCTGTTGTTGCAGTGATATATGAATGAAGCCAGAAACTTTTCTGGTCCATGTATTCATCGCTTTTATTTTTCATGGATTCCATTAAAGAAAGTGCAGTTACAATGTTTCTTATTTCATTAAATCCAAGAATCATTATTGCATATTCAATTGATGAAACCCTTTTAGCAAGTCCATAGAAAGGAGAATTTGCTATAGTAAGTATTTTAACAACAATGCTCTGGTCTTTTGAAATTGCTTTAGCTAAAGTATGTGGACTGGTATTCAAATCCTTAAGTAATTCAAGTACTTCAGCTAAAATCTTTGGTACAGGAGAAAGAGATGTAACTCTTTTAAGAACCAGCTGGGTTCTTTCTCTTTTTTGTGCCTGATCAAATGATATAGTATACATAACACCATTCAATTTAGTGATTCAAAATTCCATTTAAATATTTCTTCATAACTGTAAATGAATTCTTCCAGATAATCAAAATTTCCAAATCCAAGAATTTCAATAACATTTTCATCGAATTCAAAGCCTGTATCCCATGTAAAATTTCCAATACCAAATTTATTTGTCATATAATCAACCAGATGAATTAATGATGCAAGTACAGGATTCTTTTCTGACAAAGATGGTTTATGATGGTTTACCACTGCTTCAATTATATAGGGAGGGAAATTCCATTTTTCTAACAGAAATTCTGCTATATCTCCATGAGTGTATCCCAGAACAATTTTTTCAGCATCACAGTAAGTTATACCTTCATTTTTAACAAGCTTAATAATCTTTTTGAAATCATAATTTAAATATTTATGAAGTATTACGATGCCCATATCGTGAAGTAGACCAACTGTAAAAACCTCGCCAGATTTTGGATATTTTAAATCGTCTGCGATTTTTTTTGCTGCAGTTGCAACCATCAAGGAATGTGCCCAGTATTCATTGTGATTCCAATCTGGTGATTTTCTTACTTTAAGTGTATCAAGAAGTGAAAGTGCAAGTAGTATATTTCTGATATGTTCAAATCCAATTATTACAATTGCAAATTCTATTGTAGCAACTCTTCTGGGTAAACCATAAAGTGGCGAATTTGCCACGGCTAATATTTTTGTAGCAAGCGCCTGATCTTTTGATATTACCTTACACAAATCTGATGCGCTTGTTCTATCATTATCTAATAATTGTGTAACTTCAGCAACAATATGAGGTATTGCAGGAAGATTCCCAATTCCTGAAAGTTGTTTCCTAATCTTTTCTTTAATTTCTAGAGTCATTTGGTCAAACATTATATAAAGCCAGTTTTTGTTTTAAAGTTTTTAATATTTTTGTATGCAGTTGTGATACACGCGATACAGTTATATTCAATACTTTTGCTATCTCCTGATAATTAAGTTCCTCGTAATAATAAAGACTTAACAAAGTTCGATCACGGTCATTTAGCTCTTTTATGAGCTTTATTAATTTTTCTTTTATTTCATTATTCTCAAGTATTTCATTTGGAATTTCACTTTCAACGGAAATCATTTCATAAACTTGCATTCCTTCATCTTCTATAAATGTATTGTTGAGAGAAATCGTGGTTCCGATTGAAGTAGAACCATCTTCACATGTTAATTCGTATCGATGAGTGTATTTTCTAATCTCATCATAAATTTTCCCACGAATTCTCTGTATAGCATATGTTTCGAATTTTGTACCATAATCAGGATCAAACCTATCAATAGCTTCGCTTAATCCTTCAATACCGAATTGAAAGAAGTCCCTTCTATCAAAAATTTCGTTTTGATTGAAATTTGTTTTATGAATCACATAATGGACGAGATTAACATAATTAAGTATTATTTGTTTTTTAAGTTCTGGTGTTGGGTTAGCTTTAAATTTAGCCCAGAGTTCTTGATTATTCATTCTTGTTGTTTCCTGTTAATTCTTTTGTATAACTACTTATTTTTTCAAAAGAATTTCTGTTAATTGCTTTAATTAATCCCAGAGTTATAATGCTTAACATTACTGTGAGAATTATGAAGATTGCAAAAGAATTAATGATTATCCTATCGATTGTTTCCCCCTTTTGAACAAAATAAATAATTGAAAAAAAGAATACTAAAAGACCAATCTGGAGTATTATTTTATTCATTAACTGATACCTTTTTGTTATTATATTTTCAAACACCATACCATCGGTACAAATTAAAAAAACAAGGAAAAGAAACTAAATTATAAAGATTATGGAAGGATTGAACTAAATGGTTGGTTATTATTAGCCAAATGTTCGATTTTCAAAAATCTTTGAACTAAATCGTCTAATTCGAGAGCGGCTACAGAATTTGGATATGCTACAGCAAATAATTCCTGATTGATAATTGATTTATATACATTCCTATCATAATCAAGTACACCTAAAAGAAAAATCTCTTTCTTCAAAAAATGATTTACTGCGGTATTCAAATTAATAAAAGCTAATTCACCTTCTTCTTTGTTGTCTGCTTTATTTATCACAACTAAATTATTAGATTGTTCAAGATTTTCTGTAATAATTTTAATTAATACATAAGCATCCATAACAGCGGTTGGTTCGGGAGATGCAACTATTAGATTTATATCTGAACGACTTAATTGATAAATAATATTATCATCTGCACCAGCAGCACTGTCAATTATAATATAATCATAATTGTCCGCAATATGATCTAAATTTATAAAGAAATATTCGAGTAAATCATTATTTAGTTTTGGAAAATTTGTTGATCCTGAATCTCCAAATATAAAATGTAAATTTTCTGTATAAATGAATAACAGTTCATCAAATGTAGATTTTTGTAAAAACAAATTTGAAATAGGGTTATCCGATGTTTCATTAATTAGTAGATGCAGGTTAGAAAAATTAAAATCAAAATCTATAATGAGAATTTTTTTATTTAACCGAGATAGTTTATAACCAAAATTTAATGCAAAGAATGTTTTCCCTGTTCCCCCTTTCCCAGAGCAAACAGAAATAGTTTTTGAAATATTTTTATTGCGGTTTTTTCTTTCGAGACGTTTAATTTCGATAAGCCGTGAAATTTGCTCATTCATCAATATAACTTCCCTTTATAAATAATATTTGCTAAATATTCTGAATTAACCGAAATAATATCATCTGGAATTACCTGACCATTTGTTAAAAACAAAATTGGTAAAGTAAAATTGTGCGAAAGATTCAGTATATTACCATAAGTTACGGCTTCGTCAACCTTAGAAAAAATTGCTGAATTATAATTAAGTACCTTAAATTTTTGCGCTACATCATAAAGAGTTCTATATGAATTGGTTGAGCTAACAACTAGTATAATTTCATCAACTTCTGCTGCAGTTAAATATTCTCGAATTTTATTCAGATTTTCTATACTTCTCTGACTTCTTCCTACAGTATCAATAAAAATTAGATCTTTGTCTTTGAATTTCCTGATCAACTTTTGCATATCATTTGGTTCATATGCTACCGACATTTCAATGTCGCTTATCTCGGAAAATATTCTTAACTGATCGATAGCCCCAAGTCGATATGTATCTATTGATATTAAACCTACTTTAAGTTTGTGAATAATTTTAGAAATCACTGCAAGTTTTGCAATGCATGTTGTTTTTCCTACTCCTGTTGGTCCAACAAGAGCAACTTTGGTTGTTTTATTTTTCTTCACTTTAAATTCTTTCGTATGAATAAGGGAAGCCATTCCTGCAATTAAGTAACTTTCAAAATTTAACTCTCCAAATAAACCATCATAATTTTTTAATTGATTAATAAGTGTATGTGCCAGATTTTTTTGAATTTCTCTTTCGATTAGTAACTCATACAAGTCATCAAGCTCTTTTTCGATTTTATTATTAGTAACAAATTTATGTTCATAAGTTGCTTTTGAATTAACTTCATATGCAGTAGAATGAGTAAAAATTTTTTTAGATAATTTTTCTATTTCAGATTCATAAACTGTTTTGCTTTGTGATACTTCTTCTTTTGACTTGATGTACGATGTTACCGGTAGATCATTATCAATTCCAGCCGTTATTTCATACATTTTTTTGTTATTGAATCGCCTATCACCTTCAATAACTCTGGTACCTAATATAATGGCTTCGCTTCCGAGTTCGTTTTTCATTTTCTCGGTTGCTTCTCTTAGAGTTGGAGCTATAAATTTTTTAATCTGCATTTTCCACCTCAATCTTTCCTATAAATTCAATTTCTATATTTGAAGGTAATTCACTATAAGATAATAAAACATAATCTGGAAAACTTGAATTAATTAAACGATAGAAATATGGTCTAATAGCTGCGGAAGTTATAATTATTGGAGGATAACCAAGTTTATTAAAATTCTCCAATTCTTCCTGTAGTTTTATATTTAACTGTTTTAATACTTCAGGCGATAAACCCAATGTTATTATATTATCTTTTTGAGATTGTAAGGATTTGGTTATCATCGTTTCAAGATTTTCTCCAAGAGCAACTGCACGAATTATTCCATTATGATCTTTATATAAATTTGCTATTGTATCCCCAATTGTATGACGAACATATTCAGTAAGCACATCAATATTCTTTGTAGTTTTTGAATAATCTATCAAAGCTTCTAATATTCTTACAAGGTCTTTAATTGGGATACCCTCTCTCAATAAATTTTGTAACACTTTCTGAATCATACCAAGATTTAAAATTTCCGGATTAATATCTTCAATTACAGCAGGATAATCTTTTTTAATATTTTCAAGAAGTTGCTTAACATCCTGGCGGGATAATATTTTATCAAAATTCCTCTTTAGTGTTTCCTGTAAATGAGTAGCAAGTACCGACACTGCATCTACTACAGTATAACCAAGCATTTCTGCTTTTTCTTTTTCTTCATAAGTAATCCAATAACTCTTCAGACCGAAAGCAGGGTCAGTTGTTGGAATTCCAGAAATTTCTTCGTCAATATTACCTGGATTCATTGCTAAATATCTTTCTGGATACATTTCATAGGTTGCTACAGTATTTCCTTTTATTTTGATAACATATTCATTAGGAGATAGCTGCAAGTTATCTCTTACACGAATTGGTGGTACCAGTACCCCATATTCAAGAGCAATAATTTTTCTTGTTGAAGCTATTTTCTGAAACAAGTTACCACCACTTTTCTCATCAACTATACTGATTAAACCATAACCAATCTCTATTTCGATTGGATCAACCTGCAAATATTGTTCTACTTTATCTTCTACAGGTTGTTCAGTAGTTTGTACTTCTTTTTCAGATTCTTGAGTTGATGTTTGAATAATTTGATTTTTTCTAGTTGCAAAAGAAGTTGCCCCAAGAACTGCACTTAAAATTAAAAAAGGAATAGTTGGCATTCCTGGAATAAAAGCAAATAAAAAGACAGCACTAGAGACTGTCCCCAATACGCGAGGATTTGCAAACAATTGGGTTTTCATCTGAAAATCGAGTGCAGTACCGGATGCACTTCTTGTAACAACAAGACCTGCTGCTGTTGAAATTAATAAAGCAGGGACCTGGGAAACTAAACCATCACCAATAGTTAAAATTGTATAAGTATGAAGTGCATCTTGAAAACTCATTCCCTTTTGAGCTACTCCAATTATGAAACCACCTATAATGTTAATACCATTAATTACAAGTCCAGCAATTGCATCACCTTTAACAAATTTACTTGCACCATCCATAGCACCATAAAACTCGGCTTCGCGTGCAATTAAATCTCTTCTTTTTCTTGCTTCTGCTTCTGTAATCAATCCTGTATTTAAATCTGCATCAATAGCCATTTGTTTACCGGGCATTGCATCAAGTGTAAAGCGTGCTGCCACTTCTGAAATTCTACCGGAACCTTTTACTATAACAACAAATTGTATTACAACCAGAATTATGAAAACAATAAATCCAACGACATAATTACCTCCTACAACAAATGAACCGAATGATTCAATAATTTTACCAGCATATCCATCAATTAAAATTAATCTTGTAGAACTTATATTTAAACCAAGACGATACAATGTTAAAATTAATAATAACCCGGGGAAAACAGATATATCGAGTGGAGATGAAATATATAGTGCAACAATTAACACAAGTACTGCTGTTGTTATATTAACAGCTAATAGAAAATCCAGCATTGTAGGAGGCAATGGAATCAACATTAAACCAAGCATTAAAATCAGACCAAATGCCAATACTATATCAGTATTTTTGCCAAGGAAATTCATTTTAAATTATACTTCTTTGTTTTCTTAATTTTTTCATTTGATAAATGTAAGCTAATATCTGAGCAACAGCTTTAAATAATTTTGTAGGTATTTCATCGCCAACCTCGCACGATTTATAAAGTGCTCTTGCTAATTCTATATCTTCATAAAGAGGTACATTATTTTCCATTGCTATTTTTTTAATTCTCTGTGCCAGTTCATCAAGACCTTTGGCAACTACTTTAGGTGCATTATCTTTTTCCATAACATATTTTAATGCAACAGCTACGTGTGTTGGATTTGTAATTACAACATCTGCAGTTGGAACTTCTTTCATCATTCTCCTTCTTGCAGCCTGAACCATCTGCTTTCTTATTCTTGATTTAACAATCGGGTCTCCTTCCGTTTGTTTCAATTCTTCTTTGACTTCTTCTTTTGTCATCATCATCTCTTTTTTGAATTTGTACTTTTGCCAAATAAAATCAGTTCCGGCAATTATTGAGAAAAATAAAATAATTTCCCAGGTCAAAGAAAAAAATGAATTAAGCATAAAGTATACTATATCTTCAATGCTTAAATCTACCAATGTTGAAGTATCTTCTATCAGTTTTGATACAATTATATATGTGAATAAGCTAATAACAAACAACTTGAGTATGGATTTAAATAATTCAACAAATGAATGAGTGGAAAAAAATAATCTTTTAATTCCATTGATAGGATTAAACCTGCTTAGATTAAATCCGAGTGCTTTTGGTGTAAATTTAAAACCGACTTGTGCAATATTACTGACTAAAGAAACAACCATAATTCCAAACAAAATTGGAAATAACAATGTTAAGAAAAACAGTGACCATTTAATAATATATGTTTGAATAATAGCTTTAGTTAATTCTATGTTATTAATTGAACTAAAAGCTTCTTTCGTAAATTCGTAAAATTTATCACCAATGTAATTTTTTGTTAGGAAAATTAAAATTAAACCTGAACCAAAAACTGCAAGCGAATTAATTTCTAAACTACGTGCTACCTGTCCACGTTCTCTTGCATCAGATAGTTTCTTACTTGTAGGTTGCTCAGTCTTTTCCTGTCCTTCATATTCTGCCATTTTAAGACCCCATTGCTCTAATTAATTGTAATAAATTAGTCTCGTATCTTTCCAATAAATTCTTAATTGCGTAGACATATAACGGGACTAATGATATTAGTAATAAAATTCCTATTCCACTTTTCAGTGGTTGTGTAACAAATATAATTTGAATTTGAGGAATTACTCTTGCAATTATACTCTCGGCAATATGGATTAGAAAGAAAGAAACAATTATTGGCGAAGCAATTTTAATAGCTACTATGAATACAACAAATGAATATTTTATCAAGAGCTGATAGACTGATGAACTGATTACATATTTACCAATAGGAATTACATCGAATGAAGCTACAATACCACTTATCACATAGTGATGACCATTTATCAAAAGAAAAATCAGAATTGTAGTATAATATAAAATCTCACCTATTAGATTATTTTGAATTTCTTCCATAGGATTCATTATCTCGGCAAGCATTAGACCCATATCGAAGCCAATATAAGTACCTGCATAAGAAACACCCCAAAAAACAAAGTTAACCACATAACCCATTATCAAACCAGTTATTAATTCTCGAATCGAATAAATTATTAATGTAATTAAATTTATATCTGCATTAATTTTACTTTTATCAATAGTTAAAAAAGTAATGTACGCAATAATTAGAGCAAGAAATATTTTTGCTAGTACTGGCACTGAATTATGTGCAAATATTGGTGCAGAAAAAATTAATCCTACTATTCTCATAAATACAAATAATAGTATTATAAAATCAGCAATTAATATATTTGTCATCTTATCACTGTAAGAAACATTGTAAACATTTTATTAGTAATCGCAGTAAGTTTATCTACAATCCATGGTAATAAAAAAATAATCACAATTACAGTTGCAACCAATTTAGGAACAAAAGTAAGAGTCATTTCCTGAATAGAAGTTGCAGCTTGAAATATTGAAATAAAAATACCTACTAGAAGAGATACACCAAGAATTGGAAGTAAAACAAGAAAAGCTGTAAAGAAAGCATCTTTTAATACTTCAATAATTACTTCTTCAGTCATAATGAAAAACTCCTTACGAGTGATCCAATTATTAAATTCCAACCATCAACAAGAATAAATAATAGAATTTTAAATGGCATAGATATAATCATAGGTGGCATCATCATCATACCCATCGACATCAATATACTGGATACAATCATATCAATCATTAAAAATGGGACGAATAGAAAAAAACCAATTATAAAACCTGTTCTCAATTCACTTAAGACAAATGATGGAATCAAAACATAAGTTGGCAACTCATTTCTATTTTTTGGTCTGGGCATTTGGGATAGGCTAACAAATAATTCCATATCTTCTTCTCTTGTATTTCTGAACATAAATTCACGAATAGGTTCGATTCCTTTATCATAAGCTTCTTTAACAGTAATTTTATTGTCCATTAAAGGCTTAAGAGCCGCATCATTTACTTTTGACCAGGTAGGAGCCATAATAAAAAATGTTACAAATAACGCTATCCCTGCTAACAATTGCGATGGGGGCATTTGTTGTGTACCCATAGCACTTTTTAAGAAATGAAATACAATAATTATTCTTAAATAAGAAGTTGTCATTATAACAATTGACGGAGCAAGAGATAATATTGTCATCAAAAGAAGAATTTGTAAAGTAACAGAAACATCTTCTCCTTTTGTTGCTGTTCCAATATCGAGATTAATTTTTGGGAAAGGAATTGTTTGTCCCTGTGCTAATAAATTTTCTGATGCTAGTAATGAAGAAAACAAAAAAATGATTACTATAAATTTCTTTTTCATCTCATTCCCAAGCTCTGCTTCAATATATCAAGAAATGTTTTTTTGATTTCGCTCTTGTTAATGTCTTCATTAAAAGATTGAGAATAATCATATTCTTTAAGCAATGTTATGTTATTTTCACTTATTCCAAGTAATAAAATTTTATCCTCTACACGCACAACCGACAAATATTTTTTTGGCATAATAAGATGATTATATAGAACTTCTATTCTCAATATTTTTGATTTTTTAACATTAATTGAGAATGAATATCTTCTAATAAAAATAAGTGCCAAAAATAAAAGACCAAGAATTAATAATAGTGGCAAAAATGTTTTTATGATATCAAACAAAGTCATTAATAAATGTCCTTTAATCTTTGAGCTGGATCTACAAGTGCAGTTATTCTAATTCCAAAATGCTTATCAATTACAACTACTTCCCCTTCTGCAATTTTCTTATTGTTTACAAACACATCAACAGGTTCGCTTGCAAGTTTTTCAAGTTCGATAACATAACCTCTTTCAAGTTCAAGGATATCCTTAATTTGCATTTGAGTTCTCCCCAATTCAATATAAACATTTAATGGCAAGTCCTTAAGTAAATTGAGTTTTTCTTCGGCTCCACCAAGAGTTTTAGTTGATTCGTCAAATTCATCAAACTGTGCGAGAGATGCCTGGAAGTCGTCTTCCATATTTTCTAGATTATTTAATGTGTTATTAGTATTGTTTTCACTCATATCAGCCTCATCTGGATTTTTTTTCAAATACTTTTTCTGTTACTTTAACTGCTTTATGATTATTCATTGTACCAACTCTTCCTAAAAATAGAATCCTATCTCCTGTTTTTACTTTAACATCGTCATCAATTTTATTTTTTAATTTTATAACATCGCCAATTTCAAGTTCCATTAACTCCTTAACGGAAATTTTTGTTGTGCCAAATTCAACATGAATTGGGATTAAAGTTCGAGTTAAATGATTTGTAATAACTTCGCGAGAAGTAACGCCAAAATATTTTGTTGCACGAATTGAAGATAATTTTTGAGTAGTCATCTTTGATAATATTACATCAAAAGCGAACGTTGCAAAACAAAGATTCATTAAATAAGACTGATCACCAATTACGATTTCAAATGTTATCAATAAAACAGATTCGCTTTGTGATGTAATCTGTGCAAAATCAATATCCGGCTCAAATCTTTCTACAACAAACTCTAAATTATCAATCATCTGCCATGCTTTGTTTAAATCATACATTACCCTATCAACTATAACACGAAGTACTTTTTGCTCTATAGGTGTTATTACCTTTACCTGCTTTGTACCAATTCCACTACCTCCTAAAAGTTTATCAACAAATAGAAATGCAAGGTCGTTATTAATTTCTAATATACCTTTAATATCTGTGTTTTTAATTTCAAAAGTGAATAAGCAGGCAGGATTTGAAACCGACAGAACATATTCTGAATAATAAATCTGGTCTACCGTAGCAACATTAATACTCACAGTTGTTTGAAGTTTTGTAACAAGAAAAGAAGTAAAACTTTCAGCAAAGTTATCGCAAATACTTCTTATGATTCTAAGTTGATTTTTCGAGATTCTGTTTGGAAGTCTGAAATCAAAAAGGACAGCTTCCTTCTCGGGAGTTGATTCAACTTTTTCTCCCTGTCCGCTTTTTAGATTATTGAGCAGTTGGTCAATTTCTTGTTGTGATAAAATCTCTGCCATAGTTATTGTAAAATATACTTACTGAAATAAACATTGTTAATTTTTACATCGGGCATTAATTGAGTGATTCTTTGAGAAATTTCCATTCTCAAAGAGTCACGATAAAGTGCATTGCTAAGGCGAGTCATATCTTTACTGCTTAGAACTGAAATTACAGCATCTTTGACAAGAACTTCTTTTTCTTTAAGTTCTTTTTGATTTTGTTCTGTGAGAAGGTCGAAGCCAATGGATGTAAGCAATAACCTCTTGCCATCAGTTCCAGCTGGATTTATTATTAAATCTTCAACTACATAAATATATTTACCGAGTTCTAAATTTTTTACTGTATCGATCGCATTGGCTTCGCCATTCTCAACGGAATCTACAGAAACAGAAGAGGTATGAGACTGAATTTTCGGTAATAAAATATTTGCAGTAATAAAATAAACAGCAATTAACTGGACAATAAAAAGTGGCAATCCAATTAAAAGTATTTTTGAACTGAATGCTTTAGAACTGGATTCTTTGATTCTCTCTTCTGTCTGTTCAACAATATTTTGATTTCTTACCTGTTCCATAGTGACATTAATTTTTCAATTATAATGCCACTAAAAAGTTTTGAAATGAAAGGCGTTATGAATGGGAAAGAAAAATTTAATGGCTAATATTATTCATCTGTTCAGAAAAAGACTTAAATGGGAATTATTAAATAGAAATTAAAAGTGAGGCGATGCAAAAGCATCGCCTCAAAAAAATTACCTGATTAAATTAGTTATTTCCTGGAGCATGGAATCAGCTGTTGTAATTACACGAGCATTTGCCTGAAAACCTCTTTGAGATATAATCATTCTGGTAAATTCCTCTGATAAATCGACATTTGATTGTTCTAATGCGCCTGATTGAATTGTTGTTACAGAATTTTCACCCGGAGCATCTATTCTTGGGTCGCCACTATTAGCTGCCACATTATACATATTATCACCTACACTTACTAGTGCATTTAGGTTCTTAAAAGTAGCAACCATTATTTGAGCAAGTTTAAGTGAATTCCCATTTGAGAAAATTCCAATAATATTACCATACTGGTCAATATTCAGATTTGAAAGAGCGGCAGATGCAGAGCCATTTTGAGATAATGCTGCAATTTGCGAAGTAAGGTTAGTTTGAGTAACACCTGCGGTACCTTTCCCGAAATCTAAATCAATAATTTGAACTTCTGCACCTGTTGATGGTGTAAATGTAATTTGTGGAGTTGGTGGAGTAGTTGTTACTTGATTGCCTGCCTGCCATATACTCTGAATTTGACCATTGGCATCAAAATAAATCTCACCAAATGCATTTGGGCTTAGCGTACCACTTGTCTGTGGAACTGTAACAGACCAGCTCCATCTATTATTATCAATATGCTCGAATTTAATTGATAATGTATGAGAATTACCTAAAGAATCAAATATTGTTACTGCGCCGAGTACCGGTTCTGGTATCTCACCTTTATCTACTCTACTAATTGGATTAGTTGTAGCATTAAGATTTGTTAATGAATTAAGATTAATCTTAAAGTCAAGTTTATTATCAGAATTGGTAAAGTTTATAAATGTAGCTGTACTATCTTCAATGCCGGTTAATAAACCTGTAATTGGATCAAATGATAATTTTATTAAGCCATCACCATAAGGTAAATTTGGTGGGTCGCTGTCTATATCGTTACTATTTGCATTTTCATTTGTTACTAATTTACCTTCGTTATCGAATACTTTGTAATAATAATTCCAATTTGAACCATCAAATTCATAATAATTTACAAGATAAAATTCTTTTCCATCTTTTGCATAGATTTGATTACCAGTTATTGGTCTAATTGCATCTTTAATATTCGAATTACTTGCAAGATTTGTTATCTCAGATAAATCCAGTTTAAAGTATAAATCATTTCCGTCATTAACATTAAAAATATCACTACCATCAAGCACCAATGTTTCTACTACATCATTTGCATTGGTTATACTACTTAATTGAGTGCTAGATAATTGATAATGTAATTCCCAGTTACTGCCATTTTTAACGAATCTATAATAAATATATTGTTCATTGTTTTTATTATCATATATTCTCTTCTCCACATAGTCATCAATATCATCAGTTCCGGGAGGATCTGTTGGATAACCAGTTGCACTACTATTTAAGTTACCTGTAATTTTCAATGAATAAGTATATTTATCATCAGGGTAAGCAGAACCTGTAGGTGCAGTATTATTTAAATTACCGACAAGATCGATAATATCTGTTCTAATGGTAGGAGAACTACTTTGTAAGTTACCCCCCCACGCAACGTTAGTTGTTTTAACTGCAGGTAGTCTCATATTTTTATCAATCACAATATCCTGAAGAGTTGTTCCAGGGGGTATTTCACCGAGGCCGTTAGCAATTTTACCCTGAACAACTGCACCATTTTGAGGGTTAACCAATTTTCCATCAGCATCAAAAATAAATGCACCTGCACGTGAGTAATACTGTTGACCATTACTTTTCAAAATAAATAAAGCAGGGCCCTGCAAAGCTAAATCAGTTGTAATACCTGTTCTTTCAAAAGTACCCTGATTCCAGTTGCGGTCTATTGAATTGATCTTGGTACCCAATCCAATTTGAAATGAATTTGTACCACCAGTTGATGAAGTTGGATTAGTACCAGCTTTAACAAATTGATTAAAAGTATCGCTAAATGTAACACGAGAACCTTTGTAACCAATAGTGTTAACATTTGAAATATTGTTACCAATAACATCCATCATTGATTGATGGTTACGAAGACCGGACACTCCGGCAAAGAGTGAATTTAGAAGTGCCATATTAACCTCCTTTTGTTTTTGATTCGGTTTCAGTCAGTCCACCGAATCTGGAGCGTCCTCGGAAGGTCCCGCTCCGTTTTTATTAATTCGTTAATTAAAATGCAAATACTACACTATCAATATTTGTAAAAACATTTTCATTTGAATTTTCAACCTCAATAGCAGTAACAACGGTTCGATTCGGAATATTTACTATAAATGCAGTATTATTTATCAGAATCAGCGAATCCCGTGACCCTTTTGCCTCAGCTTTTTCAACAGCATTTTGAATTTTCTCAATTTCTTCGTCACTGAGGTGAATTTTTCTTGATTCTAATCGCTTCAGAGCATGATTCGAAAATTTTATCTTATCTAGTTCTTCTTTGAATATTGATTCAAATGAAGCTTTTACTGGATCACGATGATTCTTTACTGAATCGCTGTTATCTACTATCGGAATAAATGGAACTGATATTCCATTAATTTCTGGCATTAATTATCACCTCCTTCGTTGTTTATTATCTCAAGTATATCACCTGCAGAATATTGTGCTCCATTTATCAAAAGCATTGTGCCATTTTCTGTATATCTAACTCCCTGAATTAATCCAATAATATATGAAGTAACATCAATTGTATTATCATTAAAATCTGTTGCTATAACATCAAATCTATAATTCCCATTTGTAACTTTTTCACCATTATTATCGGTTAAATCCCACAAAAGTTTATTACTCCCTTTTTCATTTGATGACTCAATTGATTTTATTAATGTACCATATTCATTGTAGATATTAATTCTAACATTTCTTATTCCATCAGGTAATTCATAACCAATCCCAAAATTTTCCTGACCATCGACATAAATTTCATTACTGTTTACTTTTACTTCCTTCCCAATCAAATTTGCAAGCATAGTGTTGTTTATAGATTGAGTTAGCATATAACTTGCATCAATGCTCTGTTTTAAGTATGAATTCAAATTTGTAATCTGCTCTAATGAACTAAACTGAGCAAGTTGCGCAGCATATTCCGTTCCATCCATTGGATTTAATGGGTCCTGATTTTTTAATTGTGCAATCATTAACTTTAAAAAATCATCCTTACCCAAAACACTTTTATTTTCAGAAATATTTGTTGTTGTGCTTGTATTACTGACTTGATTTACCATAACCCCCTCCAGTTAAATTAAATAATCATAAGTATTATAACCCATCATCTTTTTTGAAGACGATTTAACCTCTTCAATTGCAGAGTCTTTAGCATAAACAGATTTTACAGATGATTTCTTTTTATTAATTGGGTTTTTTAATGACTTCTGTTCATAACTACTTAAACTGACATTAACATTATTCAATTGAATTCCAGATGATTGTAAAGAATTCTTTAACTGTTCAATATTATTTTGAATTAGTTGTTTTACATTTTCATTTTCAACTTCTATGTTTGCCTGCAAATGATTTTCAATATAGTCTATAGATAGAGTAAGTTTACCAAGATTTTCAGGATGTAATCGAAATGTTATGCTATGTTTATCATTATTTCTTATGTAATTTGAAAGTTCTTCAGTAATCTGATTTACATTTATAACTTTAACAGATTCTCTAAGATTAACAAACTCATTTATATTCTTTTCCTTTACAAGATTTAAAAAATCTCCTTCATTCAGGATTTTCTTATTCAAATCACTTTGATTTATAATTTGTGTATATTCTGTAAATTGTTTAATAAATGTTTTCTCAGATATATCTATTAATTTCCCAAAATCTTTAGAATTATTTTCATGCTTTGTAACAATTTTATTATCAGAATTTTCATAATGATTTTTATCACTATAAAGACTATCTGACTTTTCTGAATTATTATCTTTTGACCCTTTACTCAATTGAGATATTTGCGTTGTTTTATATTTATCATTATCTACGTTAAAATTATTTGAAAAGGACTTTGTATTTAATTTTTCTGCAGGTGGATAATTTGTTACCTCGATCTTATTATTTTTCTCCACCAGTTTAGGATCAAGAATTTTATTTTCTTCCTGATCTACATTTATTGAAGAACTACTCTTAATATATTCTGGTGAGTATCTTGCTTCATTATTACTGCTGTTTCTAGAGTTAATATTTTTTATAACTATATTTTCTTTTGAAAAAATGTTTTGTGTTTTAATTGAGCCATTATCATACTTTTGATCAGTTTTAATTTCACTTATTGAATTCTTATTATTTGTGTTTTTTATAGTAACTTCATCTTTATAATTCTTAATACCATCCTTTAATATATTTGTAGCATTAAAAGATTTTGTAATATTATTAATAATTTCATTATGTTTAACTTGAGTATCAGTTTTATTATATAAATCTTTTTTTATCTCAACAGGTTTAAATTGGTCAATTGACTTTTCAGATGTGTCTTTTATAATTCTAGCTTTTGAAAATTTTCCGTCCAGTAGCTTGCTAAAATCAATTTCTGATTTATTTAATTCAATTAAGTCAGAGTTATGGACAGCAGATTCATATAAACCAATTACTTTTTTTACTACATTTTGACTTTCTTTTTTCTCAGATACATTATTACTTAAATTGTTTGTGGTTTCATATTCTTTGAAAGACTCATTAACATTTTTATTATAATCAATTGGTTTAATTACACCCGCAACTTTAAAATCATTAACAGTCTTAATATTTCTCGAAGAATAATCAATTAATTTGTTTTGTGATTCTATGGCAATTGTTTTATAATTATTAACAACACTTACTTCTGAACCTTCTGGATAAATGATATTACTTTCATCATCAGAGATATGTACTACTTCCAATTTATAATAGTCATTCTCGATTAGATTTTTTAATCGGTTGTTAATTTCTTCATTCTGTTGGGTATAATTAATAATTTCATCATAATTAATCGATTGTACATTATCAAGGGAGTCAAATTCAGTATTAAGATTATTATCTACTAATTTTTGATCATTTTCAGGAACTATATTTGTTTTTAACTCATTATCACATGGAACACATTTATTATTTTTCGTGTTTGAAATTACCAATGTAAGTTTTTCGTCTTTACATTTAAGTGTAACACTAAATGAATTTTTATTATCAATCGATTCAATAATTGCATCCGGATTAAAACTTACGAAATTATATGTAGTTATATTATTCTGACTTTTTTTATACAGGTGTAATATTTTTGAATCGATGAGTTCAGAAGAAGAATCAATATTTTTCTTCTTCAACGATTCATTAATTTTACTAAAAAATAATTTTAGATTAGCCTTATCAATTAAAAAGATTTTTGAAGTTATTCGTGCTTTATCAATACTTACTGAGTTTGTATTTGATAAAATTGAATAATTATCCAATAATTTAAGGGCATTTTGAATTCCTTCTACTACTTCCTTTATTGAGTTTGTAATTGAGATATTTTTCAATTCATTAATATCAAGAAGGATTTCTTTTTGAATTGAATCCTGCTGCTCGAGTCCATTTTCTTCATATATTTTTATTATATCAGAAAACAAATAAGATTTTGCATAATTGCTTGATGCAAAATTTTTATTCAGAAAAGCTTTATCAAAAAATAATGGATTTAAATTCATCATTGCACACTAATAATTCTATTTGCTATTTCAGGTTTAAGTTCAGTAATTATTTCAGCTGCTTTTTTCTTTTTCATTGAAAAGATTATATCTCTTGCAATATTATCGGAATAACTTTGTATAATTTTAGCTGCTTTTTTCGAATCCATAGCTTCATAAATTTTAACAGTATTTTTAAGCCATGCTTTATATGCACTATCTTTTTTTACACTTTCACTTGTCCTTTCAAAATTTAATTGTTGCTGGGATAATTTCGTGGTGATAAGTTCTTTTTCAGCTTTTAACTTTTTAAATTCAGATAGAAGAAAACGAAGACTATCGACTATCATAGAATCTTTTAGTCTGAAGGATAGAGTATCGTAAAGCTGGTTATCTTTAATAGCATGTAAAGTATCAATCAATTCCTTTTTTAATTTAGATAATGAATTACTATTTAAGGATGTGTTGATAGTATTATTTTTTCTTATCTCAATTTTATCCACAGGAGTAAAATCAAATTTAAATACATTTCTGTATGCTGATGCAGCATAAATCATCAAAAGTGTTACAACAATAAAAGCCATTAGAAAAGATAATCCATAAATGATTTTTTCCTTCACTGTTCCTTCCTGTTATAATTATTTATTGCAATTTCATTTAGATGTTTGATATCTTTTCTATTAGTTTCAATTAAATATTCTTCATATTGCCTATCTTTCAATGTTTCAAAAATTTTTTTTTCTTTTTTCTTTTCGAGTAATTCATCGAACTTTCTCCTTCTTAATAATATCAATTCATCAATTTTCTTTTGTATATTTGATATTTCTTTCTCAAGAGTTTTACATAAAGATTTTGCACTTTTATAATCTATTATCTTTATTTTTCCTTGTGTAATTTTCTGAGCAAGTTTTTTTTTCTTATCTGATATTTTATGCTTATAATTATTAAGTTTATCAATTTCTTTTTCTAGATCAGAAATTTCTTTAAGAATTTTTTTTTCAAAAATTTCTTTGATTTTTAAAATCGTATCATACTTAAATTCAAACTTCTGCATTAGTTATCTATTATCTGATAAAGTCTTTCAATTGTTTCTGGATAATTAGCTTTTTCATAAATATCTTGCTTAAGAAAGCTTTTTAATTGATTAATTTTATTTAAAGCTCTATCAATCATAACATTATTACCTTTAACATAAGCACCGATATTAATTAAATCTTCAGCCTCACTATAAGTAGCAAGCAGCTCATTAAAAGCCATAATTTTTTTATAATGGTCCTGATCAATAATATCAGGCATAACTCTGCTTACACTTTGAAGAGTATCGATAGCTGGATAATGACCTTTATTAGCAAGTTTTCTTGAAAGAACAATATGACCATCAAGAATTGAGCGAACAGCATCAGCAATAGGTTCTACCATATCATCTCCATCGACAAGTACTGTATAAATTCCAGTTATTGAACCCCGTTCAGAATTACCTGCACGTTCAAGTAATTTTGGTAATAGAGCAAATACTGATGGTGTATAACCTTTAGTTGTAGGTGGTTCACCAATTGTTAAACCAATTTCTCTTTGAGCCATTGCAAAGCGCGTAACAGAATCCATCATCAACATAACATCCAACCCAAGATCTCTGAAATATTCTGCAATAGTAATTCCAACATAAGCGCCTTTTAATCTAATTAAAGGAGATTTATCGCTTGTAGCAACCACAACTACAGAGCGTTTTAATCCCTCCTGTCCCAAATCTTTTTCAATAAATTCACGAACTTCTCTTCCACGTTCACCAATAAGTGTTATTACGTTCACATCCGCACTTGTATTTCTTGCTATCATACCAAGTGTAACACTTTTACCGACACCACTTCCTGCAAAAATCCCAACACGTTGCCCCTTACCAATTGTCAATAAGCCATCGATTGCTCTTATGCCCGTCTGGATTGGTGTAGTTATTCTTTTTCTTTCAAGTGGATTAGGAGCTTCTCGATGTGCTTCGCGAAATGCCGAATAATTAATATCACCTTTACCATCTATCGGATTTCCGAGTCCATCAATTACTCTTCCAAGCAACTCTTTACCAACCCCAACTAAAAAGCCTTTACCCGTTGCTTTTATTTCACATGCAGGTGAAATATTATGAACTTCACCAAGTGCAATTGATAATACTTTACCATTTTTAAATCCTACAACTTCAGACTCACATATTTCATTACCATTCTGATCAACAATTGAACATACTTCGCCCATCACCACATTAGGTCCAATTGAAACAATAATTAATCCCACTACATCAACAACTTTTCCATTTACTTTAACGATATCAGATTTTGAAATTACTCTTTGATATCGTTCTAATATTTCTTCTGCAAAGTTCATTTATTAATCTTCGGAATACTTTCTTCTAATTTTTTTCTTAGTTCCTCAAGTTGACTCGAAATTCTTGCATCAACATTTCCTATTTCAGTTTCAACAAGACAGCCACCTTTTTCTATTCTATTATCGGGTTCAAACTTTATTTTGTTAAAAGAACTTTTACTCAAAAGATTTCTGCTAAATTCATTTAACTGTTCCAAATCCGAAGGATTTAATCTGATTCTTACCTCATTAGCACCTATTATTTTTGATATTGCAGATCTAAGATTTTCATTTATCAATGTTTCAATTTCAATTTCTCTTTGAACAATTTTTTTAGCAATCTCATATGCAGTTTGAATAACAAGTTGTTCGTATACAATCTCATATTCTTCCATTTTCTGATCGTACGAAGAAATAATATTATAAACTTCTTCATACTTTTTATATAATTTTTCTGTAAAATCTTTTTCCAATTCTCTTCTTAACTTTTGCTGCCCATCATTAAAGCCTTTCTTATAAGCATCTTCTATTCTTTTTTGAATTGTTTCAAATTCTTTTTCTTCAACAACTGAATCTTCATTTGAAATCACTTTAACAAGAGGTTTTGCTCTTCCAATATTAACTTTGAGAATATCAGACATAAATTTCTTCTGGACCTCCTCTAATGTTAAGAGAAATTTCTCCTGCTTCTTCGAGTGCTTTTATAACATCAATAATTCTAGCTTGAGCAGCTTCAACTTCTTTGAGTTTAACTTTACCCATATACTGTAACTCTTCTTTCAATAAATCAGCTGCACGTTCAGACATGTTTTTAAATATTTTTTCTTTCAATCTATCGTCTACAATTTTAAGTGCAAGAGCCAGATCTTTTCTATCAACTTCTCTCAATATTTTTTGAATATCACGATCTGCTATATTTATAATTTCATCAAAAATGAACATTAATCTTTTAACCTCATAAGCCGTTTCAGGATCACGTTCTTCAAGTTTAGTTAATATTTCTTTTGTTAACGATACATTTAATCTATTGAGTATACCTGCAAGACACTTTGCACCCCCAAGTTTTCCTACAGATTGACTCATCGACAAGCCAGCTATTTCATCTACTACATTTTCAATTTGTTTTAGTGTCTGAGGTGCAATTTTGCCAAGTGTAGCAATTCTATAAGCAACATCAGTTCTTAATTCTTCGGGTAATTCTTTTAATGCTGCAGCAGTTTGATCCGGACTGAGTTGGGAAAGAATTAACGCCATTGTTTGAGGATGTTCTTTATTCAGAAAGTTAATCAATTGAGCAGGCTCTGCTCTCTTTAATACATCAAATCCTTTGAGTGTAGTAAGTCTTTTTACTTTATCTATGATTTCCTGAGCTTTAGGTTTACCAAAAGTTTTTTCAAGTACTGCTTCTGCATACTCAAGTCCTCCTTCAAGTACATACTCGCGTGCGGTAACCATATTATAAAATTCTTCGATTACACCATCTGCAACTTTTGATGGAATATTTTTCACACGAGTTATTTCAGCTGAAAGAGCTTCTATATCAGCCTGGTCCAAATGTTTTAATACAGCAGATGCGGCTTCAATATTCAATGCTACCATTAATACTGCAGCCTTCTGCAACCCACTTACTTCAGAAAGTAAATCCTGTTTTTGTTGTGTAGATAGATTTGTATTAGATTTCATCTTCATGCATCCATGCGTTTATTAATTTTGCAGCTTCTGCCGGATTTTTTGTTACATAGTTAATTATTTTTTCCTGTTGATTCTTTTTTATTAAAGCTTCTTCAGAAATTTCATCTTCTATATCTCCTACCGGAAATAAAGGACGTTTTTTAGCCTGTCCTAATTGATTAGAAATTGTTGTTTCAGATTTTGGGAGTTGTGCAGAAACTGATGGAGAAATTGCTAAATCACCAGTATTAATTGTTCCAATAACAATCTTTTCATTTTTTAATTTCTTCATTAAACTTTTAAGAACAAATATTGATGCTATAATTGCAACGATCATAAATATTACATTAGTCAATTCATCTGCATCTGGTATCATAGAACTCGTTTCTTCTATATTCATATCCTCTTGCATTTTTACTTCAAAAGGAATGCTTACAAGAGAAAACTGGTCGTTTCTGTTCGGATCTATTCCAACTGCATTTTTTATAAGTTCTTCTAATTTTTTTAATTGTTCCTGCGGGCGTGGTTCATAAATAATTTCTGTTTTGTCTCCGTTTTTTACTTCTTTTGGTATGTCGTTAATTACTGCTGCAACACTTAATCTTTGAATATTTCCACTTTCTTCTATCACTTTCTGAATAGTTTTGCTTATTTCATAATTTGTCAATGTATTTTCATTAATCTGTGCCGAAGAATCTCTCGAACTAACACCTGAATTACTTGATTTAATAGTCTGTTCACTAATGGCAACCTGCGACTCTGGATCATATTGTTCCATTGTTTTTTCAACCTGGTCAAAGTTCAATTCTGCATTAACCTGAACAACAGAATTTCCATAACCTAATACATTATCCAGTATTGCCTGTGCTTTCTTTGCAAGATAATTTTCAACAGTTTGTTTTATTTCATACTGTTTTACAGAAGCAAAAGCAAGTGGTCCTTCTTCATAATCATCTGAAAGCATTCTTCCTTTCGTATCAATAATAGAAACTTTTGATGGTGGCATTCCTTCGACACTCCCACATATTAAATTTACAATCGAAATTATATTTTCTTTACTTATTAAAGCCCCGTTTCTCAATTTCAAAACTACAGATGCCGATGGAAGTTTTTCTTCATCTTTAAAAATTGTTTTTTGAGGAATTACAATATGTACCCTTGCTCCTTCAACACCATCGAGCTGTGAGATTGTTCTTGCGAGTTCACCTTCAAGTGCTCTTTTATAATTTAACTTTTGCATGAATTCAGTCATCCCCATCGATGTCTTATCAAAAATTTCATAACCAATTACTCCGGAACTAGGAATACCTCTGCTTGCAAGTGCCAATCTTACTTCATAAACTTTTTCGCGTGGTACCTTAATGGTTTGACCACCATCATCTATTTTGTACACAATCTTTTGACTTGTAAGATAATCCACTACTTTTGAAGCATCTTCCGCAGACAAACCACTATAAAGAGTTGAATATGTAGGCTCATTCAGGAAAAAGAACATCACTGCAAGAAGAATAACTGTAATTAATATACTCCCAAACAGCATAAATTTTTGTTTGGGATTCAATTTATTTATTATACCCAATAAAGCTTGCAATGGATTTGAGTTCATATCAGACCGGCATCCTTGTTAATTCTTTATACATGTCAATTGTTTTATTTCTTATTTCCATTAAAAGTTCAAGACTTGTTTTAGCTTTTTCACCTGCAATCATCACTTCATGAAGTTCAACGCCATTCCCCGAAACAAAATCTTCAATGGCTTTTGCAGATTCTTTCTGTGCTTCGTTAACACTATTTATTAGTTCTGCAAAAGTATTTGTCAATCCATTTTTTTCATTTGTATTATTTTTATCAGAATTAATTGCAGAAGTAATTAAATTATTCATTCTTTCAATTTTCATTTTATCCTCTCCTGTCGATAATTGAACCAATTGTAACTCCTGTTACTTTCCCTTTTGCATTATAAAATTCGTAACTAAGAATCTCTTTTTGTTTTTCAGGATATAGACTTGCAAAAAATTTTTTTTCTTCCTGAGTAACATCAGTTTTTTTGATGTTATCTATATTATTTTGCATTCTGTGATTAGAAATTGAGTAATTCCCTATAGAGTTTGTAGTTATTTTCATATTATATCTCCAAAGAATCTTTTACCATTTGTTTTGATGCATTAAGTGCTGTAAGGTTAGCTTCGTATGCGCGGGTTGCGGCAATCATATCAACCATTTCATTTATTACATTTACATTCGACATCTGAACATAACCATTCTCATCTGCATCTGGATGATCTGGCATATAAACAACCTCACCAGGTTTTTCATCGGATAATTCACTAACATTAATATTGTCGTCAACAGCAGGTAAAGAAACATTATGAGTTTTTATGCCTCGAAAATGATTTTCATCAGTTGTATTTAATTTCAATATTTGTCCCTCAATAGCAAGTTTTGTTGCAAAATTCGATTTTTCTTCCTGCACTTTTAAGTATTTTCTTTGATAAGGTTCACCGTTTTCTGTTCTTATAGTATCAGCATTTGCAATGTTCTGAGCAATGAGTTCCATTTTTTTTCTTTGAATACTCATTCCTCGCGCACTAATTCCAAATCCGAATAAACTCCCTAAGATTTTCAACTTCTACCTCCTCCTCGAATAACGTTTTGTAATGTTCTGTAATAGTCACCAAATTTCTTCGAAGCAAATTTGAAACGAAGTGTGTTTTCTGCTAATTCTGCCATCTCTTTTTCAATATTTACATTATTAATTCCGGAGATATTTTCACTACTTTCATCATAAATTATTTGAAATTCTGGATTGTCCCCCTGAACTGTATTTATTGAAGGAAGATGTTTAATGTTTGTTGTCTTAAGAATTGATTCAGAATTTTCTTTCAAAAGATTTTTGAATGAAACGTCTTCTCTTTTATAATTTTCTGTATTTACATTTGCTATGTTATTAGCAATTACTTTGTTTTTTATTGTACAATAGTTTAGCAGATTTTCAAGTAATTTAATCGTTGATGACATAATCTTATGGATTTTTTAATTAAATATTCCAAAAGAAGTGCCATCACATTTAGTTTATTTTTGATTAAATGAAGGTATATTTTTTACAGAGGTTGGCTAAATATGAACAGTTGTAAATTATTATTCATAATCTAAAATTATGCTTTTAGTTTGTCCACAGGAACAAACAAATTTAATTTCTTTTACGACATCGTTAGCATCTTTTTTCAAATAAATTTTTACACCTTCGAATTCATCCTCTTCAACAGTAATTTTTGTGTATCCTTTAATTTCAACATCAGAAGCTTTGATTAAATTTCCTGTATGCAATTGGTGTTTTGTAAAAACATCTTTCATCAATATAGATTCAAATTTATTAGGCATGACACAACACCCTATTTATTTCTTCGGGAATTTTTTCTAATGGCAAGATGATATCTGCCAGACCAGCGTCAACAACTGCTTTTGGCATTCCATATACGACAGAAGTTTCTTCATCCTGAGCAATTGTATGTCCACCAACACTCTTTAGATATCTAATTGCTTCAAGTCCATCTTTCCCCATTCCAGTCATTATGACACCAAGGGTATGCTTACCATAAAAATCAACAACTGAATTCATCGTTACATCGACAGATGGTTTATGAACAGTTTCGGTAGGTTTATCGGTAATTTCAATTGCAGCATTTGAAAGATTAATTTTTTTAATTTTCATGTGAAATCCACCGGGAGCTATATAAATAGTTCCACCCTGAACTTTTTCTCCATTTTCAGCTTCTTTAACATATAGACTACAAATAGAATTTAACCTATCAGCTAGTGATTTTGTAAACATTGGAGGCATATGTTGAACAATGAAAATTGGGACACGAATTTTCAAAGAAAGCATTGGCAAAATTTTTTGAAGCGATAGTGGACCTCCTGTTGAAATCCCAATAAAAACTGCGCGATAATCATTTAAAGGTAAATCCTTCTTTGGGGTTTTGATTATAGGTTTTTTATAATATTCTGAAAATTTTGCAAGCCTTTCTAATCTTTCCTTAAGAAATTTCTGACGATAGATTTCTTTTACTTTGGATATTAAATCATCTTTAATTTTAGTAATATTCACATTAACATATGATAATTCTTTTGGTATAAAATCAACTGCTCCAAGTTCAAGGGCTGTTATTGTTGCTTCTGCTCCTTCAGTTGTAAGCGAACTTACCATCAAAACTGCTGTTGGGGATTCTTCCATAATTTTTTTCAGTGCAGTAAGCCCATCCATAATCGGCATTTCGATATCTAAAGTAATAATATCAGGTTTTAACTTCTTGGCAAGTTCTACTCCTTCCTGACCATTTCTTGCAGTACCAATTACTTTTATTTTCTCATCGCTTTCAAGCATAAGAGAAATCGATTTGCGCATGAAAGCTGAATCATCTACTACCAATACTGTAATTTTATGCATTTATTCTTTTTTCAAATTTATTAAACAATTCATTTATATCAAGAATAATCACAACTGTTCCATCCCCCATGATCGTTGAGCCTGCAATTCCATCAATTTTCCCAAGATAATTTCCAAGTGATTTTATTACTACTTCCTGCTGTCCAATTAAATCGTCGACCTTGATTCCAAATCTTTTTTCCGCTATTCCAACTTCTACAATATATTGCCAATTTGATTCTTTTTTGTGACCATTTTCAGCCTTATCCAATAATTCTTCAAGACTAACTATTGGTAAAATCGAATCCCTTAAATTTATTACTTCGCGACCACGAACAGTTTCTATTTGATTTTTATTAACCCTTATTACTTCAATTACAGAATGTAAAGGGATAACAAGAGTTTGGTTGCAAGCCTTAACAATCATTCCCGAAATTATAGCAAGGGTTAACGGTAATCTCAAAATTATTTTTGTACCTCTATCAACTTCAGATTCGATAGAGATCGTACCCCTTAATTTGGCAACATTTGTTTTTACAACATCCATTCCCACTCCCCGACCAGAAACATTAGTAACAACATCAGCTGTTGAAAAACCAGGATGGAAAATTAAATTGTAAATTTCTTGTTTCGTTAATTCCTTGGCTTTTTCGGGAGTTATAAATCCTTTACTTATAGCTTTTTCTTTAATTACTTCAGGGTCTATTCCCTTCCCATCATCTTCAATTTTTATAACAATATTATTTCCTTCATGTTCAGCAGATAAAATAACCGTTCCTTTTCTACTCTTTCCTTTTGCTATTCTTACTTCAGGTTTTTCAATACCATGATCAATTGCATTTCTTACAAGATGTACTAATGGATCATTAATTTCTTCAATTAAATTTTTATCAACCTCTGTGTCTTCACCATAAATTTGAAGATCTACTTCTTTTTCGAGCTCTTTACATAAATCTCGTACTACGCGTGGAAAACGATTAAAGATTTTCCCAATCTTTATCATTCTTAATTTCATTACAACGAGCTGTAGTTCTGTGGTCATTAAATCAATTTGTTTTGTTGCATCTGCAAGATCCTTAGCAATGTTTGTATTTTCATAATGAAGGGCAAACTCACTATTAACCTGGGTTAATCTATTTCTACCAAGTACCAATTCTGAAGCAATATTTAATAATGCATCAAGCCTTTCAACATCAACACGAATTGTATTATCTATTTTTTTTGACTCGCTTGAGGAAATTTTGTTTAGTATATTTTTTTCTATTTTATCTACAACCTCAGTAGAATACTCTTTTTGTTCAATTACATTTTTTTGACCTGAATTTAGGTTTTGTTGTTCTGTACTATCTGGTAACTTATTTGATGACCCTATATTTTTTAATAAACCGGTAAGAACATTTATAACATTTTCTATATCAACATCTTCATTCTTCTCATTCTCAATTTTATTCATAAGTTCTTTAATAACATCGTAACCAAGTATTATTCCATCCATTAAATCAGAATTAAGTTTAACTTCCCCTTTTCTGAGTTTATTTAGTATATCTTCACATTTATGAGTAACTGCTGGCAATTTTTCAAGACCAAGAAAACCAGAAGTACCTTTTATTGTATGAAAAGATCGAAAGATTTGATTTAATAAGTCTAAATCTTCCGGACGCTTTTCAAGTTCCATTAAATCAAAATTCAGGTTTTCAAGAATTTCTTTTGTCTCCAGCAAAAAGCTGTCGACAATTTCCTTCATTTCTGGATCATTTAACATGGAATTTTGAATTGTACCTTCCATTATTTACCAAATAATTTATCTATTTCTTCCTGAGAAGTTTTATTATTTTCTTTTAATAATTCATCTGCAACTTTTTGCATTTCATGATTTCTATCGTACTTAGCATTTGGATTAAATGGATGTTTATCCTCATTATATTCTTCAAAATGAGGAATTGGTATACCATCAGTTTTGTTGAAATCAAAAAGTAATGACGATAATCTTTTTTGGACCGAATGAATAAGATGATTAACAGATGCAAGCTGCTGTGCAGTTATATCCTGTACTTGCAACGAAATTGTAATGTTTGTTATATCATTTTCAATTTTTTTAACTATACTTTCTAATCCAACAACTTTATTTTCCAGTTCATCGATTACAAGTGCTGTTTTGAATTCTTCCAGCCTCCCATTTAATGATGGATATTCATTAATTAATTTATCCAATGCAACTCTCTGATTGAAAAATCCATTTTTCATTTCTACAAGCTCATTATTAATCTTTGTCATATCTGCAGATATAGAATCAACAATATCAAGAATTTCACTAGTTGCAATTTCTGTTGCATTGGTTACACTGTTAATTTGATGAGCTGCTTTCGGCATTTTGCTTGTTGTATCCTGTATAGAATTGTTAACATTTTCAAGCAGAGGAACAATATCAGTCATAAAATCTATAATCTTTTTGAATAAAGGAACTATCTTTTGGCCGAATAAGAAAAATTGTTTTAGATCCCCCAATTTTTGGAATACTTGTTCCATACTCAATTGATTCTCCATGGTGAACTCCATTTTATGAGCTTGATAAAATTTGTTCAATTTTTTCTCTTAATATTTGAGGAGTAAATGGCTTTACGATATAATTATTAACCTTTGCCTGTAATGCTTCAAGTATGTCTTCTTTAAGACCTCTTGTAGTTACCATTAAAATTGGCAAAGATTTAGTTTTTTCATTTGATCTTATTGCTTTTACCAGCTCTAAACCCGAGACTTCGGGCATATTCCAATCGGTTATGACAAAATTAATTGATTCATCGCTGTTTAACTTTGAGAGCGCCTCTTTGCCATCGGCTGCTTCTACAAAGTTTTCATAACCAATTGATTTGAGGGAATTGGCTACAATTCTCCTCATTGTAACTGAATCGTCTACTACTAAAAACTTCAGTTCCATAGTTTTTCTCCTAATTCAAATATTTTGAAACTTCATACAATACACGTTTTGGATCGAATGGTTTTATTAAATATGAATTTGCTCCACATTCCAGCCCCCTGTGAATATCCTCATTATTTCCCAGTGATGTTAACACTATAATAGGCAAATCTTTATATTCATCATTGCTTCTTATTGAACGAATCAATTCGAATCCATCAACATTAGGCATGTTCAAATCTGTGATTAACAAATCAATCTTATAATTAGGCAATTTTTCCAATACTTCCATTCCATCGGAGCACGTAATAATCTCGTAACCTTTAACACTTAAGGCTACAGAAACAAATTTTCTTATTGTCGGAGAATCATCAGCCACCAATATTACACGTTTCATATATTTTACTCCTTCTTATATCCGACTGTTTTAGGAAAACTCACAAGCTTAAAAGCCTTCGAAATTCCTTGCAAAGTCTCAGAATATCCTATAAATAAATAACCTCCTCTATTTAAAGAATTATATAAATGTGAAACCACCTTTATTTTCGAAGCATTATCAAAATAAATTAAGACATTTGCACAGAATATTACATCAAAATTAAACATAGTTTTCATCATGATATCATCATAAAGGTTCAATATATTGAATGACACAAGCTTTTTTAACTCAGATTTTACTTCAAAGGAATTGCCATTTATTAAAAAATATTTTTTCAGATAATAAGGAGGTATGTTTCTAACTGAATATTCTTTATATATACCGTTTTTAGCAGTTTCAATTACAGCTGTGCTTATATCTGTACCTATAATTTCAATATCAATTCCTGGATATTTTGGCTTTACTAGATCGTCAAAAACCATAGCTAGTGAATAAGCTTCTTCTCCAGATGAACAGGCTGCACTCCAGACTCTAAGTTTGTTTTTCTTTTGTTCCTGTTTTTTCTGAATTATTTCAGGAAAAACCTTTGAGGCAAGTGCATCTAGTTGAGGTTGATTGCGAAAGAAAAATGTTTCATTTATTGTAATTGCTTCGTAAAAATATCTTTTCTCTTCTGTATTTTTATTACTTTTCAATAAAGTAAAATATTCTTCATAGCTTTTTAACCCCAGATAAGAAATCCTTCGTTGTAAACGGCTCTCAAGCAAATATTTTTTATTATCCTGAAAATAAATTCCAGTTGAATTATAAATGTATTTTCTAATTTCCTGAAATAATTGTAACGACATGGTTAACTGTGTTGGTAAAATTTTACTCAAGTTTTGAGTTATATTCGGTGTCTTTAATTCTATATATTGACTCATCTTTCTTTCTATTTTGTAGTAGAATTAATTTTGTTTCTTAATTCAATTATTTGTGTTGCTCTTTCTTTTATCATTTCGTCATCTTCATTTGCTAATCGAGCCAACGCATTATTTGCTTCAGGTTTATCTATATTTTCAAGTAACTCTATCAATCGGAGTTTATTCCAGATATTTTCATCATTAATCATAGAATCAAGGAATAACAAACCACTGTCTGCATCAAGATTAAAAATAATTTCCATACTGGACCTTCTTACTTCTTCATCGGGATGAGTTAAATATTCACTGACCGAATGTATTATATTCCTGATTACTACAAGTGAGATTTGAGATTTGATTTCACCATCAAAAATTGAAGTAACAATAGTTGACAATAAGTTTAAAATATTGAGTGCATTTTCTGGTTTTTCATTTAGTATACGTGGTATTTCTTCTAAAACAAAATTAAAGTTATTTAATGCTTTGGTTTTTACAATCTCGTCAAGTTCATAATCTTCACCAAGAAACTTTAAACTTGTTATAAGAATATCTTTATCACTAAATACATTAATTAAAGAGAGAGCTATTTTCTTATGTTCTGCGGTTCCCTCCTTTAATGTATACATCAAAAGACTTTTCATTTTATCATCGAATGGGATATCAAGATTATACTTTTCTTTTAATAAAAATATTGAGGTAATAAGTGGCCATACCAATGGCCCATGTACATTCATAATCTGTTCTAGTAAAAAGAAATATGTATTTACATCTCCTATATATCCCAGACTTTCTAGTATAGAATATTTTGTAAGTTCATCTTCTGAATTAAATCTAGAAATGAGAAAATCAAGAGCTTTCTGAGAGCCCATTTTCCCAAGTGCTTCAACTACGGTTGGTTTATATAGTTCATTTCTTTCATAGAATAAAAGCAATATATCTACAGCATCTTGATATTTTATATTTCCAAGTGCTTCGATACATGCAAGTATAACATTATCATTATCTGTTGTACTAAATATTTCAATAATATGACTAGCAGCTTTGGGATTCCCAATTATTCCAAGTAAATCAATAATAAACTTTTTGTCATCGTCGTTTCTTTCGTGATTATATTCTATTAAAGCATCAACAGATATATCGCCAAGCTTTGCTAATATTTCTCCAGCAAGATTTCTTATAGATATATCGTGTGACGATATAAATGGCACAAGATATTCTGGGGCTTTCTTAGGTCTGTGATTTAATATAACAAAAGTTGCTGCATTTCTTACCCCCTTATCTTCATGTTCAGTTAATTTACATATTTGCTGAGTATACTCATCCACATTTTCTATCTCGTTTAAACTATATAAAGAATCAATTATTTGTTCACTGGAATAATTATGAATTTCGTTAAAAAAGCTAATACTTAACTTTTCATTCATAAATGACCATTATTTGTGTTTCATTTTTACTTTCAACTTATATGCCTATATTCTGAAATTGAAAATTTCACCTGATAACACTTTTTAATTGAATATAATGAATAATATTAGCCAGATGCTAATAATCATCCATTTTGATTATCGAAAAATTATCGGAAAGTTTTAGATTTATTTGATTATATTAATAGATAAATTTAATCACTATAAAAGAAAACTTTTGAATTAAAGAAAATGAAATCCTTTTCGATAATAAGTTGAGGAATCGGTATTTTTTAGTACTAAATTTTACATATTTATTTCCTAGAGTATGACAAATTTTAATGAACATCTTAAGAATTCAAATTCACCAAAACCTCAACCCAATATTAAAGGTCTTCATTTATTATATTTATTATTAAATGCATTCGATATTGGGTTTTTAGTAAATGATAAGTCAGATTCAATAATTTATTCAAACAGTTCTCTCCTCAAAATTTTTGGAATAAATTATGAAGATATCCATTCAAAAAGCATCAGCGAATTCTTCGAATTATTAGAAAAACATTATTTAACTGACTTTACTTCAATTGATTCAATAAAAAAAATCCTTAAAGATGATGAACAAAATTTAAGTCTCGTTTTGAGTTGCAAAAGGAATCGTTATATCAAATTTTCAACTTACCCATTACAGGTTTTTAATTTCCCATATAGAATATGGGTCTTTGCAGATTATTCAGAAAAAATTTCGGGTGGACTAACAATTAAGTTTGATACTACATCTGAAACTAAAGAAACTGATATTGAAGAATTATACCAAACCCTTAAAGAAAAAAATCTTCAACTCGAATTAAAAATTGAGGAACTTCTTAAAGATAAAACGTCTAAAGATAAATTTATTTATATGATTGCTCATGATTTGAAAAGTCCTTTTCAGGGTTTGTTAGGTATATTTGATATAATTACAGAAACTTTTGATGAATTAACTACAGATGAATTAAAAAAATATCTGGGTTATGCAAAATCATCAGTTAAAAACCTATATCAACTAATTGATGAACTACTCGAATGGTCAAGGTTTATTACAGGACATATACAATTCAATCCTTCGAAGTGTAACTTATTCAATGAAATGATGAATGTAATTAATATTAACAAAAGTTTTATTGAAAACAAAAAATTAACAGTTATAAATTATCTTAAAGAAAATGTTGAAGCTTATGCCGATGAAACAATGGTAAATTCTATTTTCAGAATATTAATATCAAATGCTATAAAATATTCAAGAAGAGGAGGTACACTTCTTATTGATTCACAAAGTTCTGAGGGGTATATCCAAATTTCGGTGGCTGATCAAGGTATTGGAATGGACAAAGATACTCAGGAAAGACTTTTTAAGATTGGCGAACAAAGAGCATTACCTGGTACAGAAAATGAAATTGGAAGTGGTCTTGGTCTAATTTTGTGCAAAGCAATGGTAGAAATAAATGGTGGTAAAATCTGGTTTGAAAGCGAGATCGATAAAGGTTCCACATTTTATATAACATTACCCAAAGCAAAATAATGTGAGTATTTATGGAAAAAGAACAAACATTAAAATCAAAAAAATTTGAAACAAAATTTGACCATATCGATGATATCAATATCTATAAATTTATATTTGAAAATTCATCTGAAGCTTTTGCTGTTTTAGCAAACGATCGGATTGTTATGCATAATCGTATGTTTAATAATTTATTTAGTTATACCGAAAATGATTCAATTGAAGGTAAATCAATTTTTGACTTTATTAAAAATACCAATCATGATAATGTTAAAAAAATATTCACTGCCCCTACTAATTATAACACTGTCAATGAATTTAATAACATAAAAGGCATTAGAAAAAATGGCAGTGAATTTGAATTAAAATTAAACTTTACTACGAACAAAATTAATAACCACATTTATACAATAATAGCTTTTCATGATGTAACTGAAAAAAAGAAAATCCAGGAACAAGTTAATAAATTATCAAGAATTGTAAATCAGAGTTCCTCAATTATTATAATAACAGATTTAGAGGGTAAAGTAGAATACACAAATCCTAAGTTTACAGAAGTAACCGGTTATTTCTTTGAAGATGTACATGATAAAAAAGTAAACTCGTTGCTCTTCGGTTTAATGGATGAAAAAGAAGTTGAAAAATTGTGGAAAAAATTATTATCCGGTAAAGAGTGGAGAGGTGAATTAAGAAACAAAAAGAAAAATGGTGAATATTACTGGGAATCTACTGCTATATCTCCCATTAAAAATGAAGAAGGTACAATAACTCATTTTCTTGTAATTAAAGAGGATATCTCAGAAAAGAAAGAGATGGAATTTGAATTGAAAAGAGCACTGGATAGCTCGGAAGAAGCTAGTAGACTAAAATCAACACTTCTATCAAACATGAGTCACGAATTAAGAACACCTTTGACAGGGATTATTGGTTTTGCAAGTTTATTGAGAGATGAATTAAATAATTTTGAACATATCGACATTGTGGATAAAATCCTCAAATCTGGTAAAAGACTTTTAATAACACTTAACTCAATTATAAATCTCTCGGAAATTGAATCGGGAACCTTCCCAGTAAGCATAACTGAGTTCAGTTTACCGTCTTATACAAAATATTTCCTAACAAATTATGATAAAACTGCTGCTGAAAAATCACTTACATTTAATATTGAAGTTGAAGATGAAAATATTTACGCTATAGGAGACGAAAATCTTTATAAACAAATTTTAATTCACATTGTAGATAATGCACTCAAGTTTACACCCGAGGGTGGTGTAAAAGTTGTTATTACATCCACACTTGATTCAAACAATAAATTACAGGCTATAACAAAAGTTATAGATACAGGTATTGGAATTGCAAAAGAGGATCAATCCAAAATCTTCCGTGAATTCAGACAACTGAGCGAAGGTATAAGAAGAAATTTTGAAGGAAGTGGATTAGGTTTAGCAGTTGCAAAAAAAATGGCAAAATTAATGAATGGTGATATAACAGTTGAAAGTGAACTTAGTAAAGGTTCTATATTTAGTATAATTTTGCCTGGTATTAAAAATCCATCAATTTCATCTGAAAATGAAAAAATAAACCCGCTTTCAGAAAAAGTAATTAAAATCGAAACACCTCAGGAGAAGCCTGTAGTATTGAGTATAGAAGATAATTTATTAAATGCAGAACTGGTATCCCTTTTTCTAAGAGATATTTGCACAGTTGAAACTGCTTATAATTACTCTCAAGCAATCGAAAAAATTCAAAATAAAAAATATAAAGCTATACTTGTTGACATAAACCTCGGTAATGGTCCAAGTGGTATTGACTTCGCAAAAGACATAAAAAAATATTCTGAATATAAAAATGTTCCCCTTATAGCTATAACTGGTTATGCATTACTTAGAGACGAGAAAAAATTACTTAGCAATGGTTTTGATTATTATCTTGCCAAACCTTATGATAAAGAAGATTTAGTAAATATAATTCTAACAGCTATAACTAAATGTAGTAAGACTTAATAACAGAGCTATCTTAAAACTATAGACTTTCAATATTCATTAACCATTACTTAATTCACTTCTTAACATTAAACAATAAAGATCCACATAGAGATAAATTGAGATGTGAACTGCTTAAAACTATTTTTTATATAAATCGATAGTTACTTTTGATTGATTTGTTTTGTAACTTCAATACCAAGCTGTTCCATTCTATAACGAAGCTTTGAGCGGGATAAGCCTAAAATTTTTGCAGCCTTTACCTGATTCCCATTAGTAATTTTAAGGGTTTTTTGAATAAGAACTTTAACTACATGATCCATTTTAATTCCTTTAGATGGAATTTGTAAAATAAATTGATCATTAATATCTTCTGTAAATGTTTTACTATCTGTTAAAAAGCCAAAATGATGTTCAGTTAAAACATCATCCTCACATAGTAAAACAACCCTTTCCATTACATTTCTTAATTCTCTTATATTACCTTTCCAGTGATAAGATTTCAACAATTCAACTGCAGCAGGGTCGATTCCACTTATTTCCTTATTAAATTTTTGATTGAATTCTCTTAAAAATGAATAAGCAATATAAGGTATATCTTCTTTCCTTTCACGTAGTGGAGGAATATTTATTTTAACAACATTTAATCTGTAAAATAAATCTTCTCTAAAATTACCTTTATTAACTTCTTCTTCAAGATTTCTATTTGTTGCTGCTAATACTCTCACATTCACACTAATTTCTTTTTCACCACCAAGTCGATAAAATTTTCTTTCCTGCAATACCCTGAGTAACTTAACTTGCATATCAAGACTAAGTTCGCCAATTTCATCCAATAGTAAAGTTCCATTATTTGCTAATTCAAACTTTCCTAACTTAGTTTTTTGAGAAGCTCCTGTAAAAGCTCCTTTTTCGTGGCCAAATAACTCACTTTCTGCCAGTTCACGTGGAATTGTAGCACAATTTATTGTAATAAATGGTGCATTTGCACGTGGACTTTTTTGATGAATATACTTTGCAAATACTTCTTTACCTGTACCACTTTCCCCTTCCAGTAAAATTGTTGTATCGGGGCTTTTTGCAAGCTTTTCGACTGAATGAACAAGTTTTTGAATTTTTGTACTTTTACCAAAAAAGTCTGCTGTTAACTCATCCTGCATTAAAATTGTATGAAGCCTATCTACTTCGCTTTTTAATCTAACATTTTCTAAGGCTTTATCTAATACTATTAATAATTGGTCTAAGTCAATTGGTTTTAATAGAAAATCAAAAGCACCAGACTTAATTGATGTTACTGCCATTTTAATATCTGCATAACCAGTTATCATTATTACTGGTATAGAAGGGAATTCCTTTTTAATTACTTTTAACAAGTCCAGTCCATTATGTGTTGTAAGATAAATATCTAATAAAATTACATCTGGTTGAAAATTTGAAATAAAATTTTTTGTTTCGCTGGCAATAAGACAAGTCTCAACATCAAAATTTTGTTTTGTTAATACTTTCTTTAATGAAGAAGAAACTAAATCATCATCATCAATAATTAACACTTTCGGATTCATAATATCACCTATAAGTTCGACTTTCTGTAACAAACTTTATGTAAAACTTTGTCCCTTTTCCATATTCTGACTCAAAATCAAGTTCTGCATTTATTTCTTCAAGTAATCTCTTACATACAGTTAAACCTATACCTGTACCTTTTGCTTTACTAGTAAAGAAACCTAATAAAATCTTTTCTCTATCTTCAGGTTTTATACCACATCCAAAATCCCATACCTCCCAAATAATTCCAGCTTTTTTATCATTCTGTAAATTTAATGTTCTTACTATTATCTTTCCTTTTTCATAAGAAGCTTCTATCGCATTATTAATAAGATTAATAAATACCTGGAGTAATTTATTTTCGTTAGCATAAATAGAAGGGATTGAATCGTCCAATTCTTCTATTATTGTAATGCCTTTTTTCGAAGCTGTTATATTTATTATTTCAATCGTCCTTTTTGTTATCTCATTAATTGAAACAGGTTTATTTGTATCGCCAGACTTTCTTGTAAAATCAAGTATATCACTTATTATAAAATTTATCCTCTCAAAGGCTTCTATAGATGAAGTAATCGATTCTCTTATTTCATTAGATAAATCCTTCTCAAACATTTTCATGTAATCAAGATTCAACTTAATTACAGTTAGAGGATTTCTTATCTCGTGCAATAGCCCTGCGGTTAATTTCCCTAAAATAGTAAGCTTATTGTTCTGAACAAAATCTTCCAAATCTTATCTTACTTTTTGACTTTTTTAAAAATAATTTAAATATAAGATACGAAAAAAGATTTAATTAATTAAATCTTTGTATAGAGTTATATAATAGTTAAATACTCAATTAATTCTTAATTAGTTTATCGATAATTGTTGCTTAAAATAACGTATGGTTTCCTTAAGACCTTCATGTAAAGAATTTTTAGGTGTAAAATTCAAAAGTTCTACAGTTTCCTTAATAGAAGCAAAACTATGTTTAATATCTCCCTTCCTATCATTTTCATAAATCATCTTACTTTTACTGTTTGTTAAATTAATTATAGCTTCTGCAACTTCTTTAATAGTTACTGATTTACCAAGTGCAACATTAAATACACCATTAACATTTGTAGTTGCTGCTAAAATATTTGCACTTACCACATCTTTGACGTAAATGAAATCACGAGTTTGTTTTCCATCACCATAAATTATAATTGGTTCATCTTTTAAGGCTCTATTTATAAAAATTGGTATTGCTGCTGCATATTGACTGAGTGGATTCTGTCGCGGCCCAAATACATTAAAATACCTGAGCGAAACTGTTTCTAATCCATATTCTTCTCTGTACATTTTCAGATAATATTCACCTTCAAGCTTTGTAATACCATAAGGAGATTTAGGTTCTGGAATCGTATTAATTGATTTTGGAAGTTCCTTATTATCTCCATAAACTGCTGCTGAGCTACTGTAAACAATTTTTTTTACTTTATGATATTTTGCAGCTTCAAGTACATTTAATAAACCAATGATATTTATTTCGACACATTCATATGGTTTTTCAATTGATTCAGGGACAGAAACCATAGCTGCTAAATGATGAACATAGTCAGTATTTTCAAGTACATCAAAAACTAATGATTTATCTGTTATACTTACATTGTGGAATTTAACATTCGGGAAATTTTCTATGTTTGATAAAAATCCAGAACGAAGATTATCTATAACATGCACATCAGCTCCATTCTTTATCCAGTATTCTACAATATGACTGCCAATAAATCCAGCTCCTCCAGTAACAACTACTTTCAATTTTTTCATTAATAAACCTATTATAACTTTTTCATATTTACATATAAATTACTTATATCCTCAAGTATTTTATTGCTTCTCTTAATAAAAGTATGAATATCTTCTAATTCACTTTCACCGAGTATAGCAAGATCGAATAATTGCTCAGTTGCAACTTTAATAAATTCATCATTAGAGTCGTTTTTGAAAATCTTTATTAGATTTCGAATCATTTTATTATTTGGATTAATTTCCAGAATCTTTTTTTGTGGAACAATATTTCTATTTGTCATTCTCAGTATCTTTTGCATTGTGCTTGTTAATTCTTTATCCTTCGAAACAAGACATGCAGCACTATCCACAAGTCTGCTTGATTCCACTACATCCAGAACTTTATCACCAAGAATCTTTTTCATCTTCGAAAGTAAACTACTAAAATGCATTCTATCATCTTTGTTTAGCTCTCCTTTTTCAAACTTTTCTTCTTCAACTGTTTTAAATTCTTCAATCTTTTTTGGATCAATTGTTTCTATAGATTTGAATTCATTGTCTCTGTATTTTCTTATTGATGCAATAATCAACTCATCAACCGGATCATAAAAATATAAAACTTCTATTGATTTCTTTTTAAAGAGTTCCATATGCGGAGAAGATTCGATAGTTTCTCTGTTAATACCGCTTGCATAATAAATTTCCTTCTGATTTTCTAATTTCCTATCGACATAATCCTGGAGCGAAACCAGTTCATATTCATTCTTACATTTTGATGAATTGAATCTCAACAGCTCGATATATTTATCATGATTAGCAAAATCTATGTACCCTAATTTGAAAATTTTCCCGTGCTCTTTCCAGAATTTTTCATAACCCTCTTTATCTACTTTTGCTTTTTCAATTAAATATGTTAAAACTGTATTAGTTACACTTGAAGCAATTTTATTAAATATAATATTTTCCTGTAGTGTCTCCCTTGAAATATTTAATGGTAGATCTTCTGAATCTACTACGCCCTTTATAAAACTCAAGTATTCTGGTAAAAGATCTTTATTTTTATGTTGTATTAAAACTCTTTTCACATAAAGATCTAATCCATAATTTTCTCTATCAAGCCAGTAAAATTCACTACTTTTTTTAGGAATGAATAATAAAGCATTAAATTGAATAGGAGCATCAATAGATTTATGAATCACATCTGCAGGTTCTTCTGAATCGTAAGTTAAAAATTTGTAAAATTCATCATATTGTTCTTTTTTAATTGAACTTTTTGGTTCACGCCAGATTGCACTTATAGTATTAATTCTCTCCTTATCAATATAAATTGGGTAGGAAATAAAATTTGAATGCTTTTTAATTATTGATTCAATACGCCATTTTTCTGCAAATTCTGCTGCATCGTCTTTTAAATAAATTTCTATTCTTGTTCCGCGTGGCATTTTTTCGTTCAATTCTGTAATTTCATATTCACCTGTTCCATCAGATCTCCATTGAACAGCAATCTCGTTGGACTTATAAGATTTAGTTTTAATTACTACTTCTTTAGCAACCATAAAAACTGAATAAAAACCTATTCCAAATTTACCAATAAGATTATTCGTCTCTTCTTTAGCTTCCGATAGAATTTTCAGAAATTCTTCAGTTCCAGATTTTGCAATTGTTCCAATATTATTTATTACTTCCTCTTTTGTCATTCCAATCCCAGTATCGGTAACTATCAGAATCTTTTTCTTATCGTCAATTTGAATTGTTATTTCCAGAGGTAGTTCTTTATCGACTATATCAGTATTACGGTTTAATACAAAACGAAGTTTATCCAGAGCATCAGAAGCATTTGAAATAAGTTCTCTTAAAAAAATCTCGCGACTTGTATAAAGTGAGTGAACAAGAATATCTAAAAGCTTTTTAACCTCAGTTTTGAATTCATACTTAACAGCCGTTGAATTTTCAGACATACATCCTCCAAAAAAATTAAATAGGCAATACAAAAATAATGAGGTTAAATAATTGCATCAATTTTTTGAAATGATCATTGAGAATGGTCTTTATTGGATGTATTATCTTCCTCTTTGAGAGCCTTTTTAAAAGACTTAATACCTTGACCTAAACCTCGCATCAGTTCCGGAATTTTTTTAGCTCCAAAAAGTAAAACAAGTACAAGTAAAATTAATATTATTTCTGTTGCACCTAAATTTGGCATATAAACCTCTTATTACAATTCAAAAAATATGAAATTATAAAACATCAACCAAAACTAACTTTTACTAAAAAGCAATTCATAAAATGAAATAAAAGCCATTATGTAAAAAGATAAAAACATAATCGTAGAAGATATGACACTAAGATAAACAAAATTTTGTTCTACATATCTCATAAGCCAGATTGAACCAAAAGATATAACAATCGATATTAAAGGTTCAATCATCAAAATAATTTTCCATTTTGAATTAATTATTGAATTAAAATAAAAAATTAAACCTGTAGTAAAAAAAATAAATGCCAATCCCAGAATATGATTATGTGTTGTTATCAACATTTCTGAGATTGGCTTGGGATAATTTTCTAATACATCAAAATCTGAATTCTTGTCATCAATATTACCTTTAAATCTTTCAATTGCGCCTTTTGGTGAAAATGATGTTGTATGTTTTAAAAAAACTAAACCTGTAGTAACTCCGATTATAATTATTACGATGTATACTGATAAAAATATTTTTAACGACTTTTCCAGTGATTTTAAGGAAACTGTCATAATTTGTGTATAATAAATGAATAAAGCATAGAAAGTTTTTTAATTCCAGTTGTCACAGAATTTACTGATATAGTAGCACCACTTATTGAACTAATCTCTTTTCCAATTTTAAATTGTGAATCAATTCCCTTTCCTCTAAATTGATTTAACCAGTTTCTTTCCTGAATTGCACCACCATACGATTCTCTGTATTTAATAATTTCTATGTTTAAGATTTTCCCATTCATATCAAAAATAACTAAAAATGTAATTGGTAAAGATTTTCCATAAACATTATCAAGAATTGCAATCCCTATTTTTTTTTGTTCTCAATAATTTTCCATACGTAAACATAATTTTTGAAAAATTTCTGCCTACATTCTTTCTCTATATTAATTCTTATTGAATCCGGTAATGAATATTTAATCATCTCTGTTTTTATTTGAGAACCAAAGTAATCTTTCAATATTCTTTCTGCATCTTCTTTGATATTTAAATTACCAATCAATAAAAGTATAATAACTACTAATCTCATGTTATCCGTTATTTAATTTAATTAAAGTTTCTTGATAAAATGATTTTTAAAACAAATAACCTACCCCAAGATTAAATAATTTCGATTTCTCATTACCCAATTCTCTGGTTCTTATACCATAATCAATTTTAAAAACAACATTATCTATTGGTTTTATAGAAAAACCGGCCATCCAATAAGTATAATGATTTCTCTTTTCTGAATCACCACCAATTTTTGTTTTCGCAGCAGTATTATAATCTGAATACCTGAAAAAAGGAATAATCTTTGTATCCCAGCTTAAAAGTTCAGAAATATTATAACCTATATCAAAATAGTATCCACGGCTTTGCTGAAGATTATATTTTTCATAGTCAATATTCCCAAACTCAAATACTGCGTAAAGATTATTTGATTGATACTTACCATGAAACTCATACATAAATATTTTATTTGTTGATGTATCCCCCGTAGCTTTATTATAAGTGATCGATGCTCCAATTCTACCATAAGTAAAACCAGTATAATCAACCCTGAAATTAAAAAGAGGATTTTTTACATCAGCCATAAAACCTTTTCTTCGAGCATCTCTAATAGCGTTGGTTTCATTAATTTTATCACTATTTAAGCTTTCCATTATTGTGAATTTATAATCAAATGAAATGACTCTTCCATAAAAAGCGATCCCATTACCAAACCAGGTTGTTGGAATTATCTTTATATGGTAATCAGGTCGTTCAACACCAAAAAAAAGAGATGGCTCATGATATTCATTTATAAAACCAGCAGAAGGTAAAATAACACCAGCCTGAAATCCAAGCCAATCCTTAAAATGAAAATTTACATATGCTTGCTCTAATTCTAATTCACCCACATTATTTTTAACATAATTATGTTCTAATTCAATTTCTGAATGGAATGACCATCTATCGTTCCATGTAAACCCGATAAAAGTAACGAATCTATGGAAATCCAGAACACTTTTTAAGGGTTTTTTGTCTACTTTTTCATAGTTATAATGTAATTCACCATAACCGTGCACAGAAGTTTCGAAATTAATTGCCTCATCCTGCGAATATAATTTAGATTGAATAAAAATAATTGTAATTAAGATAAAAGGTAATATTAATTTATTCATAAAGGCTCCATAATATATTAATAAAGAAATAATTTATTTAGACTAAATATAAATAGATTTTTATAATAATTACAAATCTTAT